>MDSZ01059870.1_pt1 | contig 40446 bp, 45 predicted proteins | sample 811201 | NCBI WGS metagenome assembly MDSZ01 (sample SAMN05326647, study PRJNA326480) | marine metagenome | isolation source: seawater | place: Indian Ocean: North | collected 2010 | reverse complement strand
CAAAATATGGATTAATAATTTTTTTTGGATTTTGTTTTTTCAAGTATTTTTTTATTAGTTTTTTAAGGCTGGTTGAATTTGCCTCAGAATTAATTACTGTCTTTCCGGAATATCTTCCTTTCTGTCTAATTCCATAATTAATAGAATATTTCTTAAAATAAGGCACCTCATATAGTATTGAAGAAGAATTACCTAAAACAAACTTTGAATTTTTTATTAGAGAGAAATAAAGTTTATAGCCTAATGAATCATAAAGTTTAAATCTAGAATTATCTTTTTTACAAAAGAGCTTAATTTTATCAATTATATATTGGTGTCCTCTATCCATATTTGGTTTAGTAAATATAATATTAATATTATTAAAAGAACCTAATGAAGTAAGTAAAATGTCAATTTCTTTCTTAGTTTTATTTTGGTCAATCGTTACAGGATGATAAGTCAAAACTATAGTTTTCAAATTTAAATTTATTTTTAAAATTTTTTCTACTTCTGATTTTTTATATAATTTTAAATATTTTATTTTATCAAGAGATATTGCTCCTATATTAAATATATTTTTTTTTTTGTATTCCAAACTTATTAATTAATTTTTTTACATGTAGATTATGGGATACAAAATGATAATTAGATAAAGTTGATATAGAATTTCTATAAAACTCATCTTGAGATCCTAAGGATGTGTCTCCTCCATAAAAATGAACAATTGGAATATTGTTAAAAAAACATGCAAGAGCAAATGCAAAAATTTCATATCTATCACCAGGTAATATTACTAAATTTGGCTTAAAATTATTTATTAGAAGAGAAAATTTATTTAATCCCAAATTAAACGATTTTTGAACTGACAATAAATCATCTTTGTAAAAATGAATTTTTATTTTTTTATAAATTTTAACTTTATCGTTTGAAATTTCTTTATGAGTATTTCCAAAATTTTTTTTCAAATGTGAGCCCGTAACAATTAATTGAAAATTGAATTTTTTTAATTTTTGTAGTTTTTTTAATAAAAACGAAAATTGCCCGTATTCAGCTCTTGAGCTAGAGACAAATAGAATTTTTTTTTTATTTTTGTTCAATTTTAAACTTTGTTAACAAATTTCTAAAAAAGTTTATTCTCTCCTCATACTTTCCTAGTACAGAAAATCTTAACTTTTGATTCAAATTTTTATCTAAATTTTCACAAACTTCTTTATCTTCATTAAAAACCTCATCATTAAATTTAGTAGCTTGATCTTTTAAAAAATTATTGGATATTTTATTTTTTTTTGTATCAATTTTTTTGATAAAAATATCTGTTTCAATTCTAGAATTATTACTATCAATAGGTATATATCTTTGAATATAACAAAATAGTCCCAATGTAGTTGCAACAGTAGATATTGGGAAAATAAAATAATGTCTATATTTTGTATCTAAAGGATAGCTTTTGTTTGAGGATATTTTTTCAAACCAATTAATGTATTGTTTATCGAGAGGCATATTCATTTCAGAGACTTTTTTTGAATAAGAATATTTTGGATCTAAAACCAAAATTCTCTTAAATGTATTTTGATGCAAAATTGGTCCATGGTATTCATCAATTGAATTTTCTACTGCTACTTGCCAATTACAATTCCATGAATATGTTTTGAATGAAATTAAATTCCCAAATTTTTTTGAAATTTCTTTTAATTCTTCGTAATGACCTCCCAAGTATTTCTCTAGACTTTCCTTGTTACTGGAATGGGTTATAAATAGGAACGAGCCACATTTTTGAAGTTTTATTTTTTTTAATTTTATATTTTTTATTTGTATTTTTGTAAAAGCTTCTTTTATTTTTGTACCTGATATTAAATTTCCATCTTTGCTGTAAGTCCATCCATGGTAAATGCAATTAAATACTTCATTTCCATATTTTTTTATTTTTATCTTAGAACCTCTATGAGGACACACGTTAACATAAGAAAAATGCTCATTATTAATATTATAAATAATTACTGGTAGGTCATAAAAGTCTAAAGTTTTATAATCATTTTTATTTTTAATTTCATTGATGTGGCAAGCTAAAATCCAAGTTTTTTTTCTAAGTTTTTTTTTGTTTTTAAAATTCATTTATTTTTTTTTAAATAAACTGCAGGGTTACCATATACAAAGCTATTTTTTGGAATATTTTTAATTATTGATGAACCTGCTGCTATTTTGCAATCATCTCCTATTTTAACTCCAGGATAAACATTTGTACCAGCACCTACAAAGCCATTATTTCCAATTTTGGTATTTCCACCAAAAAAACAATTTGGTGATATTATTGAATTCTGTTTAATCACTGAATGATGACCAATTAAAGCACCTGAATTAATATAAACATTTTCTTTAACTTCTGCAAAAGAACCGATTACTGACATTGGACATATCACAGCACCAGAAAAAATTTTAGAAGTTCTAGAAACATAAGATGATGAGTGAATTAGTTTGAATAGTTTAATTTTTTTTTTTACTAAAATTGATTTGTATTTTTTCCTCAACTGTGGGTCTCCAAATGTAATTAAAGCCTTTGAATTTTTATCTTTAAATAAACTAAATTTATTAATACTTTCGAGTTTTATATTTTTATTTAATCTATAAAAGTATTTTCGATTTTTTAAATTTTTATCGAATATTTTAATAAAATATTTTTTAAAATTAAAATTTTTATCATTCAAAATATAATCAACTATTTCTACAGCTGAGTCCCCAGCACCAATTAGAATAATATTAAAATTATATTTCATGACAAAAACTTTTATATCAGTTGACAATGAGAATGGCTATATTAGATTGGAATTATGAAAAAAGCCGAATATTTAAAAAATTTGAAAAAAATTTTAGAAAAAAAAAAATTGAAGATAAAGATAATCTTGAAAAGAATGGAATGGATTCTTTGAAGATATTAGAATTGATGGTATTTAATGATAAAAATTTTAAAAATATCAAAATTAGTCCTGACAAAATATCAAAATGTAAGACCGTTGGCGATCTACTCAAGTTGTATGGTAGAGAGATAAATTAAAGATTAAATGAGCTTCACTACTTTTGGTTCAGAGATTTCTGGAATAACTATTGCTGTTCCAAAGATAAAAATTAACAATCCAAAAAAAACTAAAAGTGATGCGGATTTTATTAAGCATACAGGCGTAAAATCTAAATTTTCTGATCCCAATCTTAATACGTCGGAATTATGTATAGCTGCAGCAGAAAAACTTATTAAAAAATTAAATTGGAAAAAAAAAAAATTAGGTTTTTTAATATTTGTCAGTCAAACAAGGGATCATATATTACCACAAACTGCTTGTGTAATTCAAAATAAACTAAAAATAAACAACAAATTATTTGCGTTCGATTTACCTATGGGATGCACTGGATTTGTTAATAGTTTATACTTATCTTTTTTACTATCTAAAAGTCTTAAGAAAAATGGTTTATTATTATGTGGAGATGTCGTCTCAAAATTAATTTCAAAAAAAGACGATAAACTCAAATCATTATTTGGAGACTGTGCTTCAGCGATAGGAATAAAATATAACTCTAAAAATAAAGACAAAAATGTATTTACTTTTGGTACAGATGGTTCTGGGTCTGAAGATTTAATATATAAAAGTAGCGGACTAAATTCCTTCATTGAAAAAGATTATTTAAAAATGAATGGTCCAAAAATAGTTGAGTTTGCACTTAATAGAGTTCCTGAACAAATTATTGATTTGCTAAAAAAGAATAAAAAGAAAATTACTGATATTAATTTTGCAATTTTTCATCAAGCTAATAAATTTCTAATTGAAAATTTAGGAAAAAAACTAGGATTAAACAAAAAGAAAATATTATTTTCTATTGAAAAATATGGAAATACAAACTCAGCATCTATACCGCTTACAATTTATCAGCATTCCAAAAAAATTGAAAATAATTACATACTAATATCTGGATTCGGAGTAGGATTGACATGGTCTTCTGCTATAATTAAGATCAATAAACTTAAAGTAAACAAGTTGATAAAAATTTAATAGTGAAGACAAATACTCTTATATTAGGATCTTCATCTGGTATCGGATTTTTTGCTTGCAAGTATTTTTTAAAAAAAGGACATTGTGTAGTTGGAGTATCAAGGAAATTAACTAAAATTAAATCAAAAAAATTTCAACATATCAGTTTTGATTTAAACAATTTTGATGAATATGAGGTGTTATTCAAAAAAATTTATAAGAAATTTGGAAAAATTCAAAATATTTTATTCAGCGCAGGTGTGCAATTCTTAATACCAACCTCAATAATTTCTGGAAAACATATAGACAAAATATTAAATATAAATCTTAAATTTCCTTTAATGTTTGCAAAATTCATATCAAATAAAAAATATTTCAAAAGGCCAGGTTCTGTTGTATTTATTTCTTCAGCTATTGCAACTAGACCATCATCAGGACAAAGTATTTATAGCTCCTCAAAATCTGGTATAAATAATTTAGTAAAAACTTTAGCTCTTGAAGTCAGTAAATATAAAATTACTGTTAATTCAGTATCTCCTGGAATGATAAAAAGTCCTATGTTATCTAAATATTCAGAATACATCACAAAAGATTTTTTCGATAAAGTAACCAATCAACACCCTTTAGGTTTAGGAAAATTTGAAGATGTTGTAAATGCTATTGATTTCCTATTCAAGAAGGAGTCTAAATGGATTACAGGAATAAATTTAATGGTTGATGGTGGTTATAATATATAAAAAATGAAAGAAAATATTTTCATCAATCATATAGATTATTACCTACCTAGTTTAACCGAGTACAACTACGAAATTTTAAAAAATAACAAAAAAAATTCAGAGGATTCAAAAAAAATGGTTAAAAAAATTGGAATCAATTCAAGGCGAATTTCAGATAAACATATAACCTCAAATTATCTTGCTCAAAAAGTTGCTCAGAAAATTTTCAAAAAATATAATAAACATCATTTCGATTTTTTAATTTATTGTACAAATTCACCAGATTATATTTTACCACCTAATGCGTGCTTACTACAAAATAAACTTGGCTTAAAAAAAAACGTAGGTTGCTTTGATATTAATCTTTCTTGCTCTGGGTATGTTTACTCTTTGGGGGTTGCGAAATCTTTAATTTTTTCTAACCAAGCAGACAATATTCTTTTGATTACTTCTGATACATATTCAAAGTTTATAAATAAAAAAGATTATAAAAATAGAATAATTTTTGGAGATGGCGCAACAGGTACTATAATTTCAAAAAAAAGGGAGCGAGGATCTTTCAAAATACATAACTTCATTTATGGAACAGATGGTAGTGGAGGCGAAAATGCTATTTTCAAAAACTTTGGGACAAATTACCTGCATAATAAAAAAAAAGAGGTATTTGATATGAATGGCCCTGAAATACTAAATTTCGCTCTCAGAGAAGTTCCTGATTTGATTAATAATTACTTAAAAAAGAAAAAAAGCAAAATAAGTTCTATAAATAAATTTGTATTTCATCAGGCAAATAAATTTATTATAGAAAGTCTTCAAAAAAAACTTCACATTCCAGATGAAAAAATAATTATTGAAATGAAAAATACTGGAAATACAGTATCGAGTTCAATCCCTTTGGCGTTAAAAATGACAAATAAAATTGCCTTTGGAGATAAAGTTTTGTTGATAGGATTTGGAGGTGGATTATCTTGGGGAACAGGAATTATTGAAAAAATTAGATAAGAAATCTTCTAATCTTTTTATGTTTTATTGTTTTTTTTCCTTTATACGATATATCTGTTCTAGTTTTGTGATCTAACCTTATAGTCAAATTATTATATAATTTATCAATTAAACACTCAGATTTATTATTTTTATTTTTTCTAATACTATACCTTAACGCCACTCTAGGATTTTTGTTGGTTGATTTTGTAGTTCCATGAATTGTTAGTGCGCTCCACAAATATATTCTTCCTTTTTTAGAAATAAGTTTTTTCGTGTCAAATTTTTCATATTTATTTCCAGAAGCTGAATAAAGTAATTTATTTGAATTTGTAGTTTTTCTTAAATAATGTGGAAAATGAGTTGCTCCATAAATATGGGATTTGCTTATGATATTTAATGGAGATTGATTTGAAGTAACATCTGTAAGATAAATGTAAAGTGTAATGTAATCACCATTAAAATTAGCATAGTCTAGAAGATCCATGTGATAATCTATCCCAGAAAAATAAGAAATGTTTCTAAATTCTGGTCTTATGTACTGTGCTAAGTTTCCGTCCAATTTTTTTTCAACAATTGGCTTCAACCATTTTGGGATCATAGTATTAGGCGCTGATACAACAAATTTTTTTAAAATGATTTCATAATCTGCACCCAAAATTGACTTTAGAAAATTATTTAATATTTTGTTTTTTTCAATAAAACTTAGATCATATTTTTCAGCCAAATTAAAACCGTTCTTTTTAGGTGAAACATTTAAATGCCTTGGATTATTAAAAATTTCTTCATGATCTCTAAATATTGACTTATCCCAAGGTCTTGACTTCAAAACCTTATTAGCAAGTAAATTACATTTTTTTTTATCTAATAAACATCCTAAATCTAACCATCCACGATTTATAAAATTTTCTAAAAGGTTTTTTTTATTCATAAAAGAATTTTAAATATAATTTTTATTTATTTTTTTGAAAATCTGTTTTTTTAATCGGATCATCAATAGTATATTTTTTTTTTGCATAAAATCCATTATTTATTAAATTATAAAATTCCATTGAGCATATTCCATCATACGGTCTCATGAGCATAGTATTTTTGATCGTAATTTTTTCACCTTTTTTTATAATTTGCTTGGCATGCATAGATTGACGAATAAAAATTAAATTTTTTTTCTCACTTTTTCGTATTTTTTTATTCTTTTTGCCTAAAATTAATTCTGCCTGTCTCACACTCTGAATAATATCTTTTAATTCTTTTGGGTTGAGACTTATTTTGTGATCAGGTCCTCTTAAAGATTTATTTAATGTGAAATGTTTTTCAATTACTTTTGCTCCCAATCCAATACTTAATAATATCTGATTTGTTCCCAATCCATGATCAGAATAACCAATATCCAAACCAGTTTTTTCCTTTAAATAAGATATAGTTTTCAAATTAATTTCTTTTAAAGGTGCGGGATAAGCAGATACACAATGAAGCAAAAAAATTTTTTTTTTCTTTTTTTTTTTTTAAAATATATATTGCTTTTTTTATTTCTTTTAAATTTGATCCACCTGTGGATAAAAAAACAGTGTCCTTAGTTTCTGAAATACTTTGAAGCAAAGGATAATTAACAATTTCTCCAGAGGCAATTTTAATATTTTTAAATTTGAATTTTTTAATTTTTATATAATCTTGTGAGCTAAATACGCTTGTTAAAAATTTTATTTTTTTTTGTTTTGCCCTTTTAATTAATTTTGGGTAAGCCAAATCCCAATTTAAATGAAATGATTTTGTAAATTCTTTTTGCTTAATTTTCTTATTAAGGTTTTTTGATTGATCTTCCGTTAAGCCTGCAGTTTTTGATATTAAACTTGGATTTGTATGCTGAAATTTTATAAAATCAGCACCTGCATGAGCTGCTGCATCAATTAATTTGAGAGCCTTACTGATTGAACCATTATGATTTACACCAGCTTCAGCGATAAATATAACTTTATTTTTATTAATCATTTAAGAATATTTCTTAATAGTTTTTTTTAACTCATTCCATTGCCCTGTATCATTCCATTGATTTTCCTTAATTTCAAAAGACCCAATTTTTTTATTTTTATTTAATAGTAATAATAAAAACTTATCCATATCCAATTTTTTGTTTTTTTTTATTAATTTTAAAATTGTTTTTTTAATCACATAAATTCCTGCATTTACTTTAAATTTATACTTTGGCTTCTCTATTAATGTAATTATATTTGAGTTTTTTATTTCACAGACTCCATATGGTACCTTTAATTTTTTTTGAGTTGTGCACATTGTTAAATCATTTTTACTATTTTTATGTGATTTAAGCATCTTTGAATATTCAAAATTATAAATATTGTCGCAATTAGTTAATATGAAATCTTGAGTTAGTTTTTTTAAAGATGACAAAACTCCTACAGTTCCTAGAGGATTTTTTTCTTCAAAAATTTTAATTTTAACATTTAATTTCAATTCTTTAAAATAGGCTTTTAATATTTCTGATTTATAATTTATAGTAATTATAAATTCTTTAAATCCTTGTTGTTTAAAATTTGCAATAATTTTTTCTATTACTGTTTTGTCATTTATTGGCATTAAAGGTTTGGGCAATATATTTGTAAATGGTCTCAATCTAGTTCCCTGACCACCAGCCATTATTACTACGGGAGATGTTATATTTGATTTTCTAAATTTTAAATTTTTTTCTATTAAATTCTCATAAGTTAAAACCTTAAGAAACTCATAATTTTTTTTAATAATTGGTATTAAAGATATTTTTTTTTTTATGAATAAATGTCTTAATTTTTTCTTATTTTTATTTATTTCCTCTTCGAATACTACATATGGTTTTGTATTAAATATCTTATCAATTTTACCTTTTGTATTTCCTGAAATTATTATTTTTTTTCTTAAATCACCATCAGTGAGGGTACCTAATAATTTTTTATTCTTATCAAGCACAACTAAACACTTTGTTCCAGAAAATTTTAACTGCTTTAAAGCTAAATTGATTGTTGCATTTTTATTGATAATTATTCTTTTCATTTTTCAAATTTCCTTGCAAATTTTAAATCGTCATAATTATCTATATCAATTAAATATTTTGTTCTATCAATAATCACACCTTTTGTTCTAAACGACATAATGGTTTTTTTTAAGTTTTTACTAATCATATGTTTCCTAAATATATAAAAATTACCATTAACATAGCAGTTTGGATTTTTTTTTTCACTAATAGTAATTAATTTGTTATGCAAATTCATATTCATATTATTTTTAAGTTTATTACTTGAAACTGAAACATAGTTGGTGCTTATTTTATCTTTATTTAAATTTATTAAAGTTTTTTTAATCAATGAGTAATTTCTGAATGGTGTTGTTGGTTGTAATAATAATATACTATTAATTTTTTTTTTTGAACTTGGGTCTATACCATTTGATAATTCTATTTATTAAAATTAAGGTACTACTATTCGAACCTGAAAATTTTTTTTGTCTTTCATGAATTAAAACTTCTGGATAATTTTTTTTGACAATATTCTTAATTTTTTCACTGTCTGTACTAAGAACAATATTTGATGTTTTTTTGAACTTTTTTGCAAATACAATTGAATTTTCAACTAAAGTTTTTCCATTAATTTTTCTTAAATTTTTATTTTTTAGTCTGACTGAATTTTTTCTTGCAGGAATTACAATTAAGACAGATTTTGAAAAAAAATTCATTTTTTAAATAATTTCTTTTATTCTAAATTAAAGTTAATTTGTAAAATTAATTCAAAATGGTATATCTTATTCAATTAATTTAATTTTTATATGTTATTATCGAAATCAAATAAAAAAAAATTTTTATTTCAGTATTTCAGTGAATTTAAAGCATTAGTAAACTCAAATGATAAAACCTTAAATAATTTAATAAAATTATCAAAGCTGATGCTTAAAACTCATAAAAATAAAAAAAAAATTATGATTGCTGGAAATGGTGGGAGTGCTGCTGTCTCAAGTCATTTTAGTGTTGATTTAACAAAAAATGCTAAAATAAGGTCAATCAACTTTAACGAAGCAGATTTAATAACCTGTTTTTCTAATGATTTTGGTTATGAAAAATGGCTATCAAATGCTATTAAATTTTATGCAGACAAAGGTGATCTATTATTTTTGGTTTCGGTCAGTGGAGAGTCAAAAAATATTGTTAATGCAGCTAAGGATGCAAAAAAATTTGGAGTAAAAAAAATAATAACATTTACAGGTTGTAAAAAAAATAACACATTGAATAAACTTGGAGATATAAATTTTTGGGTTAACTCTAAAGCATACAACTTAATTGAAACTTATCATCAATTTTTACTACTATCATTGGTTGATTTGATAATAGGTAAAACAGAATACAGTCCGAACTAAATTTTTTACAAAAGAAAATATTTAAATCAAATCTTGCACATCTTTAAGTTTACCTGAAGCTTTTACTTCACCATTTTCTATCACAAAAATCTTGTCACAATTTTTAAGTGCAGACATCCTATGTGAAATAAAAATTGCTGTAACTTTTCTCTTAATACTTAATAATTCATCTATTATATATTTCTCTGTCACAACATCCAATGAGCTAGTTGCTTCGTCTAAAATTATTATATCAGGATTAAAATAAAGCGCTCTTGCAATACCTATTCTTTGTCTTTCTCCACCTGAAATATTTATTCCTTTGTCACCAATTTGCATATTTAAATTAGAATTATTTTTTTCAAAAAAATTATGTAATCCAGAAAATTTTATAACCTCACAGATTTTATTTTTATCAATACTCTCGCTTTCTACCCCAAGTGCAATATTGTTTTGTAAAGTATCATCAAAAATCACAATATCTTGGGGCACATGTCCAATATTAAAAGTATTAGGATTTGCATAATAAATCACCTCTCCATTTGTGGGTTTTAGCAAACCTAAAAGAATATTTATTAAGGTAGTTTTTCCTGATCCAGATTTTCCAATTATTCCAATCATATCACCTTTATTAATATTCAAATTTATATTTTTTAATGATAATGCTTCATGTTTTTCTTCAAATTTAAAATTGAGATTATTTGTTGAAATAATTTTATCTGTTTGATTTTGGTCAAAAATTTTGTTTATTTGGACTTTTTCGTGATCATTTACTTGTCCATAAATTAAGTTAAAACTATTATAATAAGATTGTATGTGAGTTAATGCTCCAGATATAGCATTAAAAGAGGGAATTAACTTGATTGTGGATACAACTACTAAACTGAAAAAGGGCAATGTTTGAATAAATTTTTCTTTATTATCGAGTTCAAAAATAATTAACAAAAACAAAAACAAACCAACTGCAATTAACTCAAAAAAAATTTTTGGTAATCTTCTAATAAAATCTACTTTTTGAATTTGGTATTCATATTCCTTTTTTACTTTAAAAAATTTTTTTAGAAAAAAATTCTCTTTATTCAAAATTTTTATTTCTTTAATTAAACTAAACATTTGAGGTATAAGTTTAAAAATAGCACCCATAGAAGATATTCTTTTTGATGCAATAGATTTTAAAATATTATCAGTTGATACATAAAAAATTACTGCAAATAGAATCAAAATCATTAAGATTATGAATGATAAAAGTGGCTTAAATATAAATAACAAACTAAAAATAATTAGTAGTAAAAATATTTCTCTTAAAACAATAATGAATGACTGAATCAATCCTACACAATTATCTGTCTCGGCAATTAAATTTCTTGCTAAAACAGAATGATTATTTTTTAAATAAAAATCGTAACTTTCATTTAAATATATTTTAAACAATTTGTTTGTTACATAGATTCTCAACGATCTTATAGTTTTTAACTCATAAAAATTCACAAATGCTAAATATGATGATTTGATAAAAAATATTCCAAACACAAAAATAATTACAAAATTAACTTTATTTAAATTTTGAAAAAAATGACTTAGATCTTTACTTATGAATGTATCTAAAGAATTTATATCTAATAAATATCCTACTAAAAAAGGAATTGAGCCAATACTGATAAATTCTAAAAGTGATAAAATGATTAAATTAATAATTAGAAAAAAAAGTGAATATTTTATTTCATAATTTAAAAATTTGTTAAATCTGATTAAAAAATTCCATAAAAAAGTCATTTATTCAATCATTTAAAAGTTTATTTAAATTTAATTTGTATTAATTATTAAAGAACACTTTAATACAATACTTATATATAAATTAAATTAAATTTAAGAAGACAAATTTGAATTTATTTCATAAAAAATATATTATGTATAAAATACTTAATTGACCAATATAATTTAAATGGCAATCTCAAATTCAATACTGGAAGTAATATTAGAACTAAATAGCAGGGGATTTTTTAACCAAAAAAGGTCAGTTATAGACATGGGTGACCAAGATTTAAATGTTACATACGATGATTTATGCGAATTATTTAAACAGGCAAATATTAAATTTAAAGAGTCAGATTATGATCTTGCAAAAAATTTTCCAGCTAGACCTAGAGTTTCGTCTTCTAGACTATGGAGCAGTCTTGGTTTTGAAGTTGTAAATAGAATGGATATAGAAGAAATTGAGCGTGATAAAAAATTTGGTGAAGTAATTAAACATGATTTAAATTTACCATTTCAAGATGAGTATCATATTAATAAATACGATCTCGTTACTGATTTTGGAAATAATGAACATCCTTTTAATGTTTTTGAGACATATAAAACGATGCATAATTTATGTAATAAAGATGGAAACCTTTTAATATTTAACAGTATATATGGTGGAAATGGATTTTATAATTTTGATTTAAGTTATTTTGAGAACCTTGCAGCTGTTAATGGATATTCTGTAATTTTTTCAAAACTATTTTTTATCAAAAATGAAAACTACATATCAACTCCTGTAGATAAAAAATTATTCAAATTAATAAATTTAAATGAAATAGAAAATATTTATCTTTTTTATTTAATGAGAAAAAATTCAATAGATGATTTCAAAATCCCTTATCAGGGGTTTGGTTCTAGTTTTCCACCAAAAGAAAATTACAAATTACAAACAATAAATAAATACATATCACCTGAAAAATATTATATTCCAAATAGAGCGGAAATAATGAGTGGAAGAGAACTTTTAAAATTACTTATAAAAAAAGTATTTAAAAAATGAAAGACAAAATAATAAAATATACTCAGTATATTTTTTATTTTCCAATAGCGATTTTAATTTTTTTATTTATTAGATTAATTTCAAAATTTTTTCTTGTAAGATTTAATTTTTTACCCACAGCAAGAATAGGTCATATGGCAATAGAAACAGAACTATATCTTTCTGAAAAAAAATCAAAATATTTTGATATTTTTGCATCTCATAAAATAATTGCAAATAAATACTTACTTAAATTAATAAAAAAAAAATAAATTTAATTCCTTCAAAATTAATGTTCTTTCTTATTTTGCTAAATAATAAATTTGGTAATAAAAAACATTTTATCAATCTAACACCTAGGTCTGCATCTGGAGATAGAGATATAAATAATATTCTAGATAAGACACATGCGAATTTAACATTTAGTAAAGATGATTTAATAAAAGGTGAGGATTTTTTAAAAAAATATTCAATTAGAAAGTATAATTATGTTTGCCTTCATATTAGAGATGAACAATATTTATCAAAAACTTTTCCTGAAGATAAAAATTTAAATAGACATTCTCATAGAAATTGTACCCCCAAGAACTACTTAAAAGCTGTACAATTCCTTATTGACAATAATATTACAGTAATAAAAATGGGTCAAAAAAATTCACAACAACTAGACATAAAAAATACAAGATACATTGAGTATGCGCATTCGAGCAATGTGTCTCCTTTTTTAGATATATTTTTACCTGCTCATTGTAAATTTTTTTTATCTTCTTGCTCTGGACTTGATTTTGTTGCCAAAATCTTTAGGAGACCAATTCTTTTTACAAATCAAATACCAATTGGATCCTCAGTACTATCCTCCTCAAAAGATATGTTGATTATGAAAAAATATTTTTCTTTAAATGAAAATAAATACTTAAACATAAATGAAATATTTAGTAGAAATCTTGAGCTAATTAAAAACGGAAATGAATATAAAAAATTAGGTGTAGATGTTATAGAAAATAATAGTATGGAAATATTAAATAGCACTAAAGATATGATAAAGTTTTTAGATCATAGATTAATTGAAGACCCACTAGAAATTAGATTTAAGGAAATTTTAACGAAAAATTTGAAAACTAAAAGTTTGTACAACTTATGGCATAATGAATTAAGGTCAAGAATTAGCCCAAGTTATTTAAATTTAAACAACAAAATATATTTTTAGACTAGATTAAATTAAACAATAGTATATTAAGTACAAACTATGGAAAATTTAAAAGCAGACTTAATGCCAAATATATTAAGATTAGAACTTACTAATACTTGCAATTTAAAATGCCCTCACTGCAGACATCATAGCGACGAAAAAAGAAATTCACCAGAATACCCAGAGTACTATCGTGTTGGGTTTCATATGACCAGAGAACAAGTTAAGTCTATTTTTGATGAGATAGGACCCTATAAACCCTCAGTAACATTAAACGCTGCTAACGAGCCTATGATTGCTGAACAATTTAGATTTGCCGTTGAGCAGGTAAAAAAACATGGTTGCTCTGGTACTTTTAATACTAATGGTCTTCTTTTAAATAAAAGTAATTGTGAATTTTTAGTTGAGCAAAAATATGACTCTGTAAATATAAGTATTGATGCAACAACTCCAGAAACTCTTAAGAAAGCAAGAGGTATAACAGCTTTAGATAAATTAATTAGAAATGTAAAACTTCTTCATGAAATAAGAGGTGATAACTTGTTTCCAAGAATTGGTGTAACATTTGTGGTTATGCCATATAATGAAAATGAAATACAAGATTTTTTAAATTTTTGGAAAGATATTGCAGATGTAATAAGATTAACCGGTTTGATAACTGATAAAAAACCAGATATGTCGGTGCTTCCTGGTTTCAAAAATTATAAAGTGCCAGCTAGGATTGCTTGTAAGCAAGTATTCAGAGATATAGTTGTTAGGGCTAATGGAGATGTTACTCCATGTGTTATTACCTCGGAAACACCTGAATATTTATCGATGGGAAATATATTTAAAGATGGAGGTATAAAAGCTGTTTGGAACGGAGCAACTTACCAAGACTGGAGAGACAAGCATAATGCTGGGAAATGGAATGAAATTTCCTATTGTAAGAACTGTGATTACTGGGTTGAAAGTTTCGATTTTAAAGAAAAAATTTTTGATGATTTTATAATAAGGTCTCCATCTCCATATACTGTATTCTACAATGTAAAGAGTAAATTTGGTAATTGGGATCAAGAAAGTTTAATTGACCGCCAGGGCTTTGGAGATAAAAAAGTGGGTACTATGGACTCTGTCACAAGTTTTGACATTTAAAGATATTAAATTCTTATTTTTTTAATTTTAAGATTTGGAAATGGTACTATCCAATAAACTTGTTTATTTTTTTTTGATTTTTTAAGCTTTATTTTGTGCATAAATTTTTTAAAAATAATTTTTTCGTATCTCCAAGAAACTACCAATATAGCATCTAATTTTTTAATTAAATCATAATTAAAATTAAATACCTGGATATTTGAATGAGGGGAATATAGCTTATTTCTTATTTTTTCATCATCTAAAAAATAATTTATTTTTTTATTTAAAGATAAATTATATATAAATGTTGTAGATCCACATGAAGCCCCGTAACCAGCAAGTTTATTAATTTTAAGTATTTTTACTTTCTTATTAAAATCTTTTGTAAATTTAAGGTTTTGTTTATTAATTTTACTAAAGCTTGAAATCTCATTAACTCTTATTTTTTTTTCTAATCTAATACATGAGTTAATTGACTTATTATTAACTAAGTCTAAATTTTTTCCGATTAATATCTTCATTGAGCTACCCTTAATTTGATTATATTCGGAGTAAAGAATATTTAGACCGTATTTTTTTAAAAATTTTATTAATGGCTCTATTTGAAAATATGACAAATGTTCATGATAAATATGATCAAAAAGATTTTTTTCAACAATTCCGATTAATGAGAAGCTTTCTATAGATATGATTGTTTCATCATCTATTAAATTATTTAAATTATCAAAAAAAGAGCCTAAATTATCTATATTACTAAGTAAATTGTAAATACAAATAATTTTTGGTTTGCCATATCTATTTTTAATAAGATTTGAAACTTTTTGATTAAAAAAATTGTTAATAGTAAGAATTTTTTTTTTTCTTGATAAACGACATAAAACTTTAGCTGGCTCTATACCAATTGTTTTAAATTTATCAGATTTAAATATCTCTAAATTTGAACCATCATTACTGCCTATATCTAAAATATAATCATTTTTGGAAAGATTGGGGTGAAAATTTTTTAAAAAATTAAAACTATTTTTAAAGTGTTTTTTTAAACCATAGGACGTTGAAGTCGTATACAAATAATCACCATAAACTTTTTTTTCATCTACAACATGAGATAACTGTTTAAAATTACAAATTCTACAATTCATAAGTTTTAATGGAATTAATTGAGATTTATTTTTTTTTTGTGTGTAATTGTCTCCTATGGGAGATTGTTTTAAATTTAAAAAAATATTAAGTTTTTTTGAACCGCATAATCTACAGTTTTTTTTATTATAAAAAAATTTTTTTTTATTCATCAACAATTAATTTATTTAAAAATTTATAATAAGCCAATGGCTGATAATTAAAATCTTTTCTCAATTTATTTAGATCTAATGAAGTATCTTTTGGCTGTTTAGAATTTGGAAAAATTTCATCAATAGAACATTTTTTAATTTTTTTTTCAAATCTATTTAATTTATTGATTTTCAAAACATTTTTATAAAATTTATATCTACTTGTCTTTGCACTTCCCCCTACGTTATAAATTCCTGTAATGTTTGAATTGATACCAATATCAATCACTTTAAGTAAATCACTTACATGCAAGTAGTTAGAATACTGATCAAATGCAAGTTTAAAAATATCTTTATTTTTTATATCTTTTAGAAAACTATTTATAGGGTCTTTTTTGTTTTTTCTTATACCCACTACTTTAGCCAAACGAAAAATTAAATAATTATCAAATTTATTCTTAATATAATTTTCAAGTATGAGTTTTTGTTTTGCGTATTCCAATTTTGGAATAGCTTTGTCAGTTTCTTTATAATTACCTTTTTTTCCATGGTAGACAAGTTGGGTAGATAAAAAAATAATTTTACAATTTATTTTTAATAGACCTTGAATTTGTTTAAGATTTGATTTTATGTTCGTATTATGACTTAATTTTTTATTATCTTTAACTTTAAAATGATCAGATATTCCAGCTGCATAGATTATTACATCTGGAAAACCATAATTTTTGAAAAGTTTTGGTAAACTATGTTTTCTTACATCAAAAAAAACTGAGTCTCCCAATTTGTTATTATAATGAGTGTAGGTTAAATTATATTTTCTAAAGTAATTTTTTACAAATGTTGATCCAATTAAACCAGATGCACCAACAAAATATATTTTTTTTTTCACTATATTAGGATAATACTTAATTTCGTAATATATATATATGAAAATTGTTAATGTTAAAATTTTAAAAAAAAAAATTAAGTTTTTTAAAAAAAAAAAAATCGGTCTTTGTCATGGTGTCTTTGATATTTTACATTACGGTCATATAAAACATTTTGAAGAAGCTAAGACATACTGTGATATTCTAGTTGTGAGTTTGACAACTGACAAATATGTTGGGAAAGGCAATGGAAGACCTTATTTTAGTGAAGAAATAAGAGCTAACACCCTAGCATCCCTTAGTGTAATAGACTATGTTGTTATTAGCAAATATCCAACAGCAGTAGAAATAATTAACAATATTAAACCAAATTATTATTTTAAAGACAAAGAATATAAAAATTTTAAAGATGATATTACCGGGAATATAAACAAAGAAGTTAAAATTTTAAAAAAACATAAAGGCAAAATAATCTTTACTAAGCAAAAAAACTTTAGTTCAAGTAATATCATTAATAATTTCTCAAATTATTTCAATGAAAAGCAAAGAATTTTCATTAATAATCTAAAAAAAAAATATTCCTATAATGATTTAAAAAACTTAATTGATAATTTTTATAAACTAAAAGTTTTAGTTATCGGTGAAATAATAATAGACGAGTATACTTATGTCGATACTATTGGAAAATCTGGAAAAGAACCTCACTTAGTCATGAGCATAGATAATTTTAAAAAATATCTTGGTGGAGCAGGTGCAATAACAAATCACATAAACTCATTTGTAAAACAATTAAATTTTTTGAGTATTACATCAAGTAATTCAATAGAAAAAAAATTTATTAATAATAATTTAAATAAATCAATTAATAAAAAATTTATGGAAATTAAAAATTATTCTATAATAAAAAATAGATATATTGATAAAATAAACAATGTTAAATTATTCGGTGTTTATTCAATTAAAAACTCAGAAATAAATATTGTTAAAGAAAAAGAAATTATTTCAAAATTAAAAAAATTAATTAATCATACAGATTTAATTCTAGTTGCAGACTATGATCATGGTCTTATTACAAACGATATATTAAAGATATTATCAGATAGTAAAAAATTTTTAGTAATAAATTCTCAACTTAATTCTACAAATATCGGTTATCATACATTACAAAAATATAAATCATCTGATGTAATTGTTATAAACGAAAGTGAATTACGTCATGAGTTAAGATCTAGAACTGAAAATTTAAAAAATTTAATTTTGAAATACTCAAAAAAAACAAACATAAGATTTATTATAATAACTCAAGGTTCGGTAGGATCGACCTTGTATGATAACAAAAATAAAAAATTTACAGATTGCCCTGCTTTTGCAAACAAAGTAGTCGATAAGATTGGTGCAGGAGATACTTTTTTATCTATTTTATCATTAGCACTAGCATCTAGAATAAATCCAGAGCTATCTTTATTTTTTTCTACAATTGCAGCCTCTATAAATTTGTCATTTCCAGGAAATGAAATTAATGTAAAGAAAAATGAGTTATTAAAGATAATTAATCACATATTCAAATAAACTCTGGCACATCTCCATCAATATCAGATTTCATAACACTAATATTGCTCTTAATTTTTCTTTTGGTTTTAAAATAAAAATTCATTCTAAAATCCTCCTTAAGAATTGGTGTCATCCTGGATACTAGAAAATTAGGATAATTTATTTTTTTTGAAACTTTAAATGAATTGAATAATTTTACATATGTTTGATCGTTACTGTAAAAATCAACAAATTCATAATTATTTTTTTTTAAATAAGATAAAATTTTTTTTAAAAGCAAATTAGCATTTTTTTTACTTTCTAAATTATCTTGACAAAAAAAATCAACAACTCTGCAGACTTTTCCTTTTTGATAACCAAAATATTTTTCAGTTCTAAAAATTATATATGTAAAATTTTTCTTATTTAAATTACCCTCGTAAAATGATTCATATTTAAATATTGGATGATCAAAATATCTCCATTTAATGAATTTGGCATTTCTGATTACGCTATTTTTATTTTTGTTTATTTTATTCGAAATAAATAGATTTGTAGTTAAAGGTTTTAAATCAAAATTTTTGGTGTAATTTTTATTATTATATTCAAACTCTTTATATTTATTTATATTAATTTTTTTTGTTATTAATTTTTTTGATTTCTTTAAATCAAAAATTATTACACTTCTCTGGATTTGCTGATGTTTCCAGTTATATTTTCTATAAAATACAGAGCCTGATTTATTTGCGTTTAATGTGAATATATTCTCATTCAATGAGTTAATTTTTCTAAATAAAATTAAGCCATACCCAGTATCAATAGATGAAAAAAAAGTTAACCAGATGGAATTTTGGATCTTATTATCAATCGATATCTTGAGGGATTTATAACCCATCATTGACATAATTTTTTTTTTATAAATTGTAATATATATAGAAAATCTTTTATTCTCAAAAAAAAGCCAATAAAAAAAAGATTTCTTTAAAATGGGATGATTTTTTCTGTAATTTTTTTTTAGATATATTAAAATCTTTGGCCAATATCTTAAACTTGGTTTATTAATTATTTCAATTTTTTCTTTAGAATCATTAGACATATTTTGTAATTTTTAATACTCGTAATTTCTTTATTGGTGAACTTAATATTAAATTCTTCCTCTAAAGCAAAAATTAAATCTAAATGTCGAAGAGAGTCCCAGTTTTTAGCATCATTTGACGATAAATTTTCCACCCCCTTTTTTTTAAATATTCTTTTAAAAATTTTTTTTAATTTATTTTCCATTTACATTTTATTTTATATTTTTTATTTTCTTTTAATTTACTCAAATCCATAACAAATTTATTTTTTTTTTTTTCTAAAAAACCGAAATCTTTAAGAAAATCTTTTACTAAGAAATTTTTTGGACCTTGATGAAAATTAATTTTACATTTTTTATAGGTTTTATCTTGTTTTTTTAAAATACTATTTAAAAAAACGTATTCAAGGTTTCTACCAAAAACTCTACAGCTCATGATAAAACTATCGATAGTAATTTCAGATTTTAGGTCATAAAAAACATGCATCAATAAAGTTATTCCACTATTACCAAATTTATCAGAAACCTCTCCTAAATAAATTTGGTTTTTTTTATCTATTAATAATTTTTTTATTTCATTCTCATCTAATCTCTTTAAAGAGGAATGAAACTGATTTGTTTTTTTAAACATTTGTGAAGCACGTATTAAAAATTCAGATCTAAATTTGCTTATTTTAATCTCTATACCTAGAGAATTTATATAGTCAGTAACTGTTTTGAATTTCATTTTTTGTTTTAATCTTTTATTTTCAGTTAAATACATCTTCGTTTTATTTGCGTCCTCTTTTGAACTATTAGATAAATCAATTATTTTACCTATTTCCTTTTCTAAAAATTTTGGATAATTATAGATCTCATCTACTGGCACTTTTATTGTATTAACCTCAGGTAAAGAATGTTTCACATGATTAATCTCAAAATCTGAGTCATCAACAAACACAAAGGATCCTAAACCTAAGTTTAGTTCTCTAGCGATTTCTTTTATATTTGTAACTTTATCATTCCAATTAGCTTTTATAGCAACAAAATCATTTAATTTGAGGATTGTTTTTTTTTTGAATACATTTTTTACATCAATTAAATTATTTTTCGTGCATAAAGCAAGCAAAATACCTTTTTTTTTATTGATAACAAAAAGTTTTGAACTCTATAAAATATCGATCCAACAGGATCATCTGATGAAAGCTTAAGATTATTAATACCATCTTCAACAAGTATGCCATTCCACAATGTATTATCACAATCAAGGATAATTAATTTTTTTTTGGAAACAAAATTTTTGAAAAAAATTTCAAAAAAAATTATTGAGAAATATTTATAATATTTAATATTATAAATCATTTTAGAGCTATAATAATCTCTGTAAGATATGGATTCATCTTTACTTAATTTTTCAAAAATTTTGGATAAAGAAATCAAATTAAGTAATTTTTTTTGCTCCAATTTTTCAAGTAATTCATTAAGTTTTTTGGTTAATTTTTTTATATTAATATTGTTTAGGTCATCATACAAAAAATAATTGAAAGTCGTAAAGTACACTTTTTTATTTTCATTTTTTTGTAAAAAAAGATTTAATTTATTTTCGAAATTTTTATATAACTCATTTGATTTATTTTGATTAATTATAGGAGCATCAACGTCAAAAGTATCTGAAAGATTAATTAAATCCCAAATTACTAATATAAAATCAGAATTTTTTATAATTTTATTTTCAGATAATAAATTATTATAATCTGCTATAAATACTTCAAAATTAATTTTATTTATATCAAATAAATAATTTAAGTACTCTTTTAAAGGATTGCATGTAATATTTGAAAAAATTACAAGTTTTTTTTTATTTTTATTTTTTTTCTTTGAATTTATGTCAATTATTTCTGAATATAGTTTATCTATTTTTAAATTCATATTAATCGGATATTATTTCTACAAGACCTATATATTTAATGTAAAAAAAAGATATTTTTTTTTTTTAAATACAGTCGATAAATATGGCTTTACAACACATATCGCATTATGTGTTATGCAAAAATTTTTTACATTAATTTTTTTTTTAATTCTAAAACATATGTGATAAAAAATAGCATCAAATTTATTTAAATAAGAATTTATTGGTGATTTTTTAGATATAGGAGTAATCACTTCAATTGTTGGTTTTCCTTTGCTTACAAAAAAACTTAAACTGACTTTTTGCCTTTTTTCTATATAAGAAGATTTTTTTTTATAACCTGATTTGATTAAAAAAGTTTCTGACTTTTCTCTATTATTTGTGGCTAGGCCAAAGTGATGAAAAAGCATCTCAATTGTTAAAAATTGTTGATTGTTTTACAAACTCGATTTAAGTCTGCTATATTTAAATCTGGTCCAGATGGTAAATAATAACAATTTTCAAAAAATTTATTATTTTTATTAAAGCTATTCATTTTATTCTTTATATATGATGACATAGATATTGATGGAGGTAATGGTCTTATCTGAATATTAAATTTTCTCATAAATTTAATTAAACCCTGTTTTTTGCTATGAATGAGAGTATATAGAGGTATTTCTTCACGATCAAATTCATGATTTAAAAATGTAATATTTTCATTATCAATTTTTTGTCTGTATAATCTTTCTATTAATTTTAATTTCTTAATTTTTTTTTTTACAAATCCTAAATTCTCGATACCAATTTTTGATTGTATTTCATTATATTTAAAATTAAAACCTGGTTGATTCCATTGATCAGTAAAATTATTAAAAACACCATGGTTTTTGATTAGTTTTAAATTATTAAAAAGGCTTTTATTATTTGTGACTACAAAACCTCCCTGTATATTGTTAAGTAATTTTGTACTTCCAAAAGAATAACAACCAATATCTCCAAAGGTCCCTAAGAAATCTTGTTTATATTTAGACATAAATGCCTGGCAAGAATCTTCGATCAATTTTAATTTATACCTTTTGGCTATTTTTTTAATTTTAAGTATTTTGCAAGCATGTCCGTTAACGTGAACTGGAATTATTACTTTTGTTCTCTTTGAAATTTTCTCACAAATTTTTGCTTCATTAATATTTTGATCTTTATATGTATCTACTAAAACAATTTTAGCGCCTAATACATATGCTGCATGTGCTGTGGCAATCCATCCTCTATTAGGAATAATTATTTCATCTCCAGGTCTCACACCTAATGTAAACAAGGATAACATAAGAGCACTGGTCCCCGATGTAGTACACAAACCATACTTAACGCCTAAAATCTTACATAATCTTTTTTCAAATATTTGTGTATTCTTGCCTTCATTAAAATTGTTATTATTTAAAATAAATCTAGATAATTTTTTTTTTGTATTTAAATTTATAAAATTATACCACCAGTTTATTTTATTTTTTTTCATAAATATAAATTCTATCTTTCTTATCAAGTGGGCCTTTAATTGTTTCAATATGAAGTGAATCATTGCTAACAGTTGTATTTGAGTGAATAACTTTCTGTTCCATATAAAAAAAACTATTTTTTGAGTTTAATGTTATTGTCTTGCTAATAGTTCTATCTTTTTTATAAATTAAAATCTTTTGTTTGCCTTTTAATAAATGGTAACTTTTTTCTTTTTTAGGATGATATTTAATTTCACTTCGATAATTTTTTTTTTTGATAAATTATCATTTGGTGTAATTCAGATTTTGAATTTTGATGAATACAAATTCTAGAAATGTTTTTATTTTTATTTTTTAAAAATTTAAATATCCAATTTAAATCTATTATTTTAAATTTATCTTTACAAAAATAAGATAAACTTTTTGCTTTTTTATCTTTTTTTAAAATCATTTTTTAAAATTTATAATTGGTTTCAAGATTAGTTTATTTTTAATCATTTTTTTTATTGGGGTATTTATACTTTTTAAATTAAATTCTTCTCCTAATAAAAGATCTAAAGTTTTTGTAGATTTTATAAGTTTGTTTAATTCGTAAATATCCTTTGCGGGATCGCCACCTCCACCAAATGATCCAACAATTTTTTTCCCTAAATGTAGTGGTAATGTATTAATTTTAATTTTTTTTTTAAAGTATGGTACTCCAACTAGAGATAAAATACCTATTTTATCTAATATTTCATATGCAAATTCAATCATTTTAACATCTCCGGAATTTTCAAAGATCTTATTTGGCTTGGATCCATCTAATGAACGAATAATTTCTGACGTTAGTTTATCTTTCTTTTTTAGTAGAAAGGTTTTTTTAGCTCCTAATGACTTTGCAATTTTAAGTTTTTTAATATTTTTATCTATTGCAATTATATTTTTACAGCCAATTAAATTTAAAATATATATCATTGCTAATCCAATATTTCCTGTGCCTATAATTAAAATTTTATCTTTACTTTTAATTTTACCATTCCTTTTTAAAGTGCCATATGCAGTTGTTAAACTACAACCAAATAAAATTCCCCTTTTTGATGAAATTTTATTAGGTAGTTTTGTAAGTCTATTCTCTGAAACTATAGAGTATTCATTAAATGTGGTAACCCACCCAGAATTAATCTTTTTTTTTTTAAATGTGTAATGTGGCGTTTGTGAATTTATCCCTTTAGATTTCTGCCAATGTAGGATTACTTTATCTCCAACTTTAATCTTTTTTATATTCTTGCCTATTTTTTTTACTACTCCTGTTCCCTCATGACCTAGTAAGTGAGGTAGAAAATGATCTTTTCCTTTTACACCTAAGATCTCGCCAATTTGAGAACCACATATTCCACTATAAAAAAGTTTTACTAAAACCTGGCCTCTTTTTAAATTACTTTTAGTTTCCAATTCTATTATATTTAGAGGTTTTTTTTGTTTTGATAATACTGCTGCTTTAAATTTCATATTATTTAACTATTTAAAATATATAAAAGAATAATCACCTTTATATTTTGTATGCTTAAACCACCATTTCCATTCAGATGGAGAATTAAATGCTTCACAAGTAACTTGCCAATAAAGTAAATTCATTTTTTCCTTCTCATTTCTATAACTTTCGACAACGACATATTTTTTTTTTCCAACTCTCTCGAGTTCTTTCAGTGACTTAAATAAATCATAGTTATATAAATTATGAAGTGTGTTGAAAGATACTACCAAATCAAAATAGTTGTCTTTCCAAACAAGTTTATTTGAATTAGAGTGAGTAATATATGGTCTTATCTCTGGATGTGCATTTTTAATTGCATATTTTGATATATCAACTCCATAAACTTCAAATGAGTTATCAAAATCCTTTAAGTCTTTTAAAAAAAATCCTTTTCCACATCCTACATCTAAAATTTTTGAATTTTTTTTTAATTTATAAAATTTACAAAGCTTTTTTATAACAGATGTCCATCTTCCTTTTATGTATTTATAACCACCGTAATTAATTTTTCTGCTTCCATCCCAATAATGATATCCCCATTTTTTTGCTAAAGTTGCAGCTTTATCTTTTGGATAATCTTTATCATTAACCCTTGCAAGGTAATCTCTTTTAGTTGCTTTATGTAAATTACTGATAAAATCGATTTCCATAGATTGTTTAAAAATTTTTTTTAAAATAAGTCTTAGCTTTATTTAATTGATATAGCATAATTAAATTTTTATTAGTTTTTATCTTATTTTTAAATATGTTTAAAATTATACAACACCATTTTATTTTATGAAAAGGTAAATAAACTTCTGTGTAATACTTTAGCTCTTCTAAAGAGTAACCTCTTAAAGAGAGCATTTCTAAGAAATATTTTTTTTGTTTTTTATTAATAAATTGATCTGGTTGACAAAGAAAATCACATATCAATTTAACTGGATCATCTAATCCTGCAAATTCAAAATCAATAATATAAAGTCTATTTTTTGATTTTATAGAATTATGAAATCCAAAATCTGACGGTGAAACTATCAATTTTTTTTTTTTTAAATTTAAATTTGATAAATATAAATTATGGTTTTGTTTATAACTTTTTTTTAAATCTTTAAACTTAGGTATCAATTTTTCATTTAAAAAATTTTTACATTTTTTTTCGATATTTGATTTAAATTTTATTGATTTTAACTTTTTAAGTTTGATTTCGCATAATTTTAAATGGTCTGATCTATTTTGGATACCATCTACAGCTATAGGTAAATTAATTTTATTTTTTTTTTTATTTATATTATTAATAAAATTTGCCATTTGTAAAATTTCTCTATTACTAACACGTTTTATTTTGATACCTTCAATAAACGGATAAATGGCTAAGTTTAAATTAATATCAAAATTAATTGGTTTTATTACTTGTTGATTTCTAATTTTATTTAAATATTTGTAAAATAACAGTTCCCTTTTGATACTAGAATTATTTTTATAGTTATAAACTTTTAAAATAAAAAATTTATTTTTTGAAACAAATTTATATACCTTACTATTAATACCATCTTTCATTTCACTAATATTTGATATTTTATTAAAACCTTGTTTGGCTAAATAAGAAATGATCTTTTTTGAAAAAAATTTTTTCATTTAAATAATTAATTTATGAAAATTTTTCCAATTATTTAAAATTTTAAATTTTGAACTATACTTTTTATTAATTTTTTTAGTAAATAAAACTTTTTTAATATTGTCAGGTAATAAATCTAATATTTCAGGTAAATCATCTACAAATATATCGCATCTTAATTCTATTATTTTATTTATTTTATCTTCTATTGAATTTTCAAAAAAAACATCTCTTTTTGAAATGTTGGGTAATGATAAGTTCCTAAAAATATTTACTTCCATCCACTTTTTTGCAGCAACTCTCAAATCAATTTTTTCTCCTAAATAAGGGTATTTTGTTTTGTGGCTAATTATTTTTATTTTAATATTTTCTTTAGATAATAACAAAATAGTTTCCTTAAAGCCCTCAAAAATTTCTGCTTCCATTATACCTTTTCCATAAACTTCCCCTTGAAGAATTGTCCATTCATCTTCTCTTTTTTTTCTTCTTAAATAATTTCTAATGGAATTTTTGTCTTTATTATAATTTACAGGAATAAGTTTTTTTTTCTTAGCCAAAAATCTGAAAACGTTTTCGTAGTTTATAATTGTATTATCAAAATCAATACCAAGGATCATTTTTTGTCGAAATTTTTTAATATTTCACGACATATTTTTTGGGGCGTAAGCCCGATAAATCTTCTTGCCTCATTTTGATTGCCACAACCAGTTAAAAATTTGTCAGGTCCACCAAATCTTAAAATATTCCTTGAATCATAACCTTTAGAATTTGCCCATTCTAATATTGAAGATCCTGCCCCACCAATTAGTCCATGCTCTTCTATAACCGCTAATAGTTTTTTTTGTTTAAAAAATTTTTTTAAAATTCTTTCATCCAGAGGTTTGATCGTGTGAAAACTAAATAAGTCAGAATGTACATTATATTTTTTTAATAATTTCATGCAATCTGATGCTATTGATAGTGCATTTCCAACACCCAACAATACAATATCTTTTCCACTTGAAATTTTTGTAGATTTACCAATTTTGAATTTAGGTTTTTTTTTAAAAATGATAGGTTCACCCTTTTTTCCCAATCTAATATAGGTAGGTTTTTTTGACTCATATGCCTCAATCAACGCTTGTCTCACTTCCTTTGGATCTCCAGGGCAAAGAATTTGTAAATTTGGTAGAGTTTTTAATATAGAGATATCTTCCATAGAATGATGTGTGGCTCCAAGTGAAGCATAAGAAAGACCAGATCCAGTTCCCACAATGATTACTGGAAGATTTGGGTAACAAATATCTAATCTAATTTGCTCAAAACATCTTGCTGTATTAAAAGGAGTAATAGTATACGTAATTGGTCTTAAACCATTTGATGCAAGTCCAGATGCTACTCCAGTCATATTAGCTTCCGCAACACCACAATTATAAAATCTGTCTGGATTATTTCTTTTATAATTATCAAATAGTTTATTTCCTATATCTCCAGCTAACAAAACTATATCTTTTTTTTGTTTTGCTAACTCTGTGATAGTTTTTGCAAAAGCATTTCTCATAAAATTTCTAACTCTTCTTTTGACAGTTTAACCTCATGCTCAGTTGGAATTCTATAATGCCAGTTATTATCATCTTCCATAAATGAAACGCCCTTACCTTTAATAGTATTTGCAATTATCATGGTTGGTTTATTTTTTTCTCTCCTTGCAGATTTACACGCTTTAACAATTGAATTGTGGTCATGACCATTAATTTCAAAAACATTCCATCCAAATTGATGAAATTTTTTCGATAAAGATCCTAATTTAAATATTTCATTACTTCTGCCAGTTGCTTGCCATTTATTATAGTCAACTATTGCACATAAATTATTAAGTTTTTTTGATGACGCAAACAATACTGCTTCCCAAACTGAGCCTTCATTACACTCTCCATCAGACATCAACACATAAGTCATAAATTTTTTTTTTTTTATTTTTGAAGATAAAGCAATACCACATCCTATTGAGAGACCATGTCCAAGTGATCCTGTTGCAGCTTCAACTCCCGATAATTTTGGACTTGGGTGTTCCTCAAGCAGCGATCCAAATTTCTTATAAGAATTTAACTGACTTTTTTTAATTATTTTTTTATGCTCCAATGTAACGTATAAAGCTGATGCCGCATGTCCCTTACTGAGTATAAATCTGTCTCTTAAATTATTATTTTTTTTTTTATTATTAATTTTAAGAATTTTTTCATAAATTGTTGCCACAATATCAATACACGAAAGAGAAGAGGCCAAGTGAGGAGATTTTGTTTTGCTAGATATACTTATAATTGAAAACCTTAGTTTATTTGATAATTTTTTCAAATTCATAAATAATTTTAATTAAAAATTTTTTTCATTATTTTTAAGTTATAAAAATTCTCTTCATCTTTTAATTTTCCATCATTATATTTATTTATTATTTCATTAATTGCGTCATCTACGTTATATTTTTGAATAAAACCTGTGGATAAAAGTTTGTCTGAATTTTGTCTATAGGATCTTGGGTCATTTGAGCTTGATATATTAATTTCAGAAGGTATTTTTTTTTTTAATTTTTTTTGCTATATCAAGTATTGATATATTTTCAAAACCCGCATTATAAAAACCTGAGTCAATTTCGTTTTTATTATTGATGAAGTGCTGGTAAACTCTCACCATGTCATGAATGTTAATATTGGGCCTTATTTGATTTCCTCCAAAAACATTAATTTTTCCCTTTTGAAGTGCTTGCATAGTTAATAAATTTACACTTGTATCTAGCCTCATTCTTGGTGAATAACCACAAACAGTTGCCGGACGAATACAATGAATTTTTATTTTATCTTTGTAACTTATAAAAACTCTTTCAGAAATCATTTTGGTTTTATTATAAGCTGATATAGGAATTAAACTTAGATTTTCAGTTACTTCAGGCTCATCTTTAACTCCATAAACACTGCCAGAGCTAGCATATATAATTTGGCTCACCCCATCATTAAGAGCTTTTTCTACGATAAATTGTGATGCTAAGGCATTTACCTCCCAAGAGTAGGTTTGATTTAATTCTACTCCAGGATCATTAGCTATATTTGCTAAGTGAATTATGGTGTCTATTCCCTTTAAATCTATTTTATCTATATCTTTAATATCACCTTTAATTATCTTTAAGTTTTTATTTTGCTCAATATAATTTCCAAACCATTGAGTGTCATAACAAACTACAAAATGTCCATCCGATAAAAGTTCTGGAATTAAAAGCGTTCCAACATAACCGCACCCACCTGTAACAAAAATTTTTTTATTTTTTATGTTCATAAATTAATTTTTTACTTTTAAGTTTATCAAAATTTTTTAAATACCAATCAATTGTTAAATCTAAACTTCCACTTAAGTCAAATTCTGGTTTCCAATTTAAATTTGAATTTAATTTTGTAGAGTCTAATTTATATGCAAAATCTTTTCCTATTCTGTCTTTGGTGTAAAGATAACTTGATTTAATTTTAACTTTTTTAACTATAAGTTTACATAATTGCTTTATTGTTACAAATTCTTTCGTTGATATATGATAACTTTCACCAATTTTACCATTTTTTATTATCTTAAATAATGCTTTGCTGACATCATTAATTAAAATAAATGATCTTAATGTTTCACCTCGACCATGAATTTGTACCTTCTTTTTTTTTAGAATTGATAAAATTGTTTTAGGTACAACTCTATAAAGATCCTGGTAAGGACCAAAAACATTTGAGGTTCTGGTTATAATAACTGGGAATTTGTAAAACTTATATAAATTTATTAAGTGAGTATCAAAAGCTGCTCGAGATATAGCATATGGTGTTGATGGAGAAAAATTATTTTTTTCTTTTGTTAAATTTTTAATATTTCCATACACCTCTGGTGTAGAAAAATTTAAAAATAATTTTATAAAACTAAATCTAACTAACTTTTGTACCAATACGGTCGTTGAAACTAAATTTGTCTGATACCAATGTTCTGGATTATTCCAGCTCTCATTAACCATGCCTTGAGCTGCAAAATTAATTATATATTTTGGTCTAAATTTTTTAATAATTTTAATTATAGAACTGGTATGTTTATTAATATCTAACTTATAAAATTTAAAATGTTTAACATTTTTATTGTATTTATATGGGTTGAGAGTTTTTTTTTCATTCCTTCTACTTATACCAATAACCTTCATATTCTGGTTTAATAAAAAATTAATGAAATTAGATCCTGAAAAGGAATTTGATCCAATTACAAGGAAAGTTTCTCTATTCATTAAACTAAATTTTAAGATTTTTTAATATGTTGTCTTAACTTTTTTGCAATAGGTATTTCATCATCTAATATCTCTCCAAGTTTATTTTCTCCTCTAGAAAGTTGAGCTTTTCTTATAGAGTCTACAAGATTTTTCATACCAGAAAGTTCAATTGATGCTGCTTGGTCCGATCCATACATAGTTCTGTCCAATGTAATGTGTCTTTCTAAGGATGATATGTCATACATTGAGGCTGCAACTGAGATAACAACTCCATTTTCATGACCACTATAACCCACATTACAGTTAAATTTTTTTTTCATTTCAGGGATTGTGTTTAAATTTATATCTTTTGCATTTGCTGGATAAGTAGAAACACAATGCATTAATTCAAAACTCGTTTGATTGTCTCGGAATATTTTAACAGCATTTTCTATATCGGAAAGTGTAGACATACCTGTAGAAATAAAAGTATGTTTCTTTCTCTTTGCAACTTCATTTAAAAAAAAAGTATCAATTATCATTGCTGATGCAACTTTGTGATAATCTAAATTATATCTATCTAAAAATTCTAAACTTTTGACGTCCCATGCAGACGCAAACCAAATAATTTTTTTTTTCTTACAATAATCATCTATCTCATCATATTGCTCTCTCGAAAATTCTAAACCTTCTTTTTGCATTCTTTGCGTTGTTCCCCAGGGACTTTCTCTTGGTTTATCAAGGTCCTCTTTGGTATATACTATATCTATGGTTCTTTTTTGAAATTTGACAGCGTCAAAACCACATTCAACTGCGTTATCAATTAATTGCTTTGCAATTTTGATATCACCATTATGATTTATACCTATTTCTGCAATTAGAAAAATTTTTTTACTCATCATTTAATATCTTTTTAAGTTTTTTAAAATCATCAAGATTATCAATATCAGAATTGTATTCATTTACAATAAAAGGGTATACTTTATTCCCGTGTAAATAATTTTTGAAAATATTTTTTGTTTTAAAAATATCTACATACCCATTTGGAAAATAAGTTTTTTCAAACATTTCTTTAGGTAAATTATATTTATCCAAGTCATAATCTACTTTAGATATTGAACATAATTTTTGCTTCCTAATTCTAAAAGTTTTATATGATGGATTTGACATGGTAGATATAGATCTTAGTGCTGTATACTTTTGCTTTTTTTTTTTGAAAAATATTAATTGCTTTTGTAATAATATTATTTTTTCTAATTGGAGTGGTTGGACGTAGATGTATTATAAATTCTGGAAGTTGATGATTTTTCTTTATCATTAAATTTATAAAATCTTTAAAAACATCTAAATCAGAACTTTTATCTTGAGCAAATTTTTTATCTCTTAAAATTAAATTTTTACATCCAAATGATTTTGCTAAATTTAAATATTTTTTAGAGTCGGATGAAAAAAATACCTTATTAATCAATTTACAATTTAATGCTGCTCGTATTGAATAAGCAATCAAAGGCAATTTATTGATTTTTAATAAATTTTTATTTCTTATAGTCTTTGATCCTGATCTTGCTGGAATAAACGCCCAAAAATGATTTTTTGTATATTTCATATTAATATTTAATTTCTATAATATAATAATTTTATGATTATAAAAAAAAAATTAGCTATCATAACTGGAGGCTGTGGTTTATTAGGATGGGAATTCGCAAAATCATTAAATAGTAGTAATTTTAAGATAATTATTATTGATAACTCACAAAAAAATATAAAATTAAGAAAAATACATAATAAAAAAATTAAAATTGATTGTGAATTTTTTCATACGGATATCTCAAATAAAATAAAGGTAAAATCTACTTTAAAAAAAATATTAAAAAAAAATAAAAAAATCGATGTATTAATAAATAATGCGTGTATTGATTATGTTCCAAAAAAAACAAAGAAAAATAAAAATATCAATGATTTTATCAATTACTCCTTAGAAAGGATTGATAAAGAAATTAATGTTGGAATCAAAGGTGCAATAATTTGTTCGCAAATTATTGGAGCTAATATGTTAAAATTTAAGCAAGGAATAATAATAAATATTGGTTCAGATCTATCTGTAATTGCACCAAGTCAAGATTTATATAATCATTTAGGTTTAATTAAACCAGTTGGATATTCAATTGTTAAATCTGGATTACACGGCTTAACAAAATATTTGGCTAGTCTTTGGGGTAACAAAGGAATTAGAGTAAATACATTATCACCTGGGGGAGTATATAATCATCAGGATAAAAAATTTGTAAAAAAATTAAAAAAACTTATCCCAATGAACAGAATGGCTAAAATAAATGAATACAACGAAGTAATAAAATTTTTATGTTCAGATTCTTCATCATATATGAATGGACATAATCTTATAGTGGATGGAGGCAGAACAATTATTTGATGGAGTATTTAGATATAAAATATAATAAAAATGAAAAACCAATAACAAGTTATCCAAAGAAGTTTGCTGAATATAACATTAATAGATTTTTGCTAAAGGGTAAAAAGGTTCTTGAAATAGGGTGTGGTAGAGGAGATGTTTCAAACAGTTTTTATAAATTAGGAGTAGATTTACATACTGTTGATATTGATGATTATTCAAAAAAATTTTTAGATTCAGATATAAAATTTGAAAAATGCAATTTAGAAAAAGAAAATTTACCTTTTGATAATAATACTTTTGATTTAGTTTATTCAAAATCAGTACTTGAACATATAGTAAATCCAGACAATTTTTTTAAAGAAATTAAGCGTGTTTTAAAAAAAGATGGATTTATAGTAATTTACACTCCAGATTGGGAAACACAGTATAAAAATTTCTTTGATGATATAACACATGTTAAGCCGTATACAATAAACTCATTAAAACAAATACATTTAAAATATGAATTTAGATTTTTGTCGGCAGAAAAATTCTATCAACTTCCAATTACTTGGAAATTTCCTTTTATAAAACTTTTATGTAACTTTTTATCTATTTTTACTCCAATAAGATCCAAAATAAAATTTTTAAGATTTTCTAAAGAATTAATGATTTTATCAATAGCGAAAAAAAAATAAGTATAAAATTTAGTTTAAGTAATTTATTAGTTTTTGATTTTTATAATCAAAGCACATTATTTTATCCTTATATTTATAGTACAAATTATTCCAAGAATTATTCGGATATTGTATTAATTTATCTAAATCTTTTTCAAAAGAGTTAAACATAGTGGTATTATTCCAAAATAATCCTTTATTTACCACTTGTAAAGGCCAAGCAAAATTTCTACTTTTAAGTAAATTCGATTTTCCTCTTAAACCAAAGAAATATGCCTTATTACCCCTGCCAAAAGCCTCATACAGTAGTGTACTCTCACTTCCAATATTAACTATTGCATCATCTAAAAGCTTAAAAGTATTTCTTTTATAATTTTTTATGATTTCTATTTTATTTTTATCAAAAAACTTTAAATAATATTTTTTTTCTTGCTGATATAAAGAGTTCCCATATTTGGCTAAAATTTTAAGTTTGTAATTATTTTTTCTTAAATAGAGATTGAGTTTTTTTAAAAATTTTTCTTCGTAATTTAAATAATTTTTCCATTTTATATTTTCAAAAATATATCCTTCTTTTTTTATATAGTTGATTCTAAATGAAGAAATTAAATTAATATATTGTACACTATTTATTTTTTTTATTTTTTTAATCTTTACAAAATTTGACCAAAAAGAGCCAATCGAACAGGCATCACCATTTATATATTTTTTATACTCTTTTGCTATTAAAGAATTATGAACAAACATTTTATCTACATTTAAGTTTTGATTTATTTTTAACTTTTTTAATTCAAAAAAAATATCAAATAAAGTCCTCTTGCCATTTTGAATAAATACTTTTTTACAATCATCACATTTAAATAAATAGAACCTTAAATCATTGTCTACACTGGTAATTAAAAATTTTGGTCTCACCAAATTAATATATTCTTGATAATAATCACTTAATTTAAATTTAAATTTTAAAAGTGACTTAATTAACACAAAAAAATTTAATTTCTCAAAACGAGTATGCAGGATTTCAATATTATTTTTTTCTTTAATTATTTTTTTTATTTGATCTGAATGGTGTTCATCAAAAATTAAATATTTTTTGTGTGGAGGTGGTTTAAATTTAATTTTTAGCATTTTTGAAAAGACTGTAAACAAACTCAAGGTTTTTAATTCCTAAAGTTGCACTATTTTTATTGTTTTTATTTTTTTCTTTAATTATTTTAAAAAAATAATTTATTTCTTTTAAAAATAGATCATTTCTATTGTAACGAAATTTTATATTTTTAATTTTTTCATTATTAAACACTTTGATTTTTTTTTTATTCAAATCAGCAATTATCTTACCTTTTTCACCAACAAACTTTATAGTTCTATTCTTTGGATTTTCATAAAAATTTAAATTTATATTACATAAAACATTTAACCTATTTTTAGTTAATAGAAAAATATGCGAACTAGTATCATCAACATCAATGTTAAAACTGGATGTTTTAGTAATAACGCTTTTGAATTTTTTTATTTTAAACTTTTCAAATATATTTTGAAAATATTCAAATTCATGAATCTGACATAATGTGACTCCTCCTCCAAGTTTTTTTTTAGATGTATATGAATTCTCATAGTTTTCCCAAGAATGAAAATTTCTTACGTCTTCTCCGTGATCTATTGCTACAAAATTTAAATTTCCAATTAAATTCTTTATCTTATTCTCATTTTTTAAGAAATTTATAATTGGGTCAAACCTATATTGATAACCCATCATAGTTATTGAATTTGATTTTTTAATTAATTTTTTTAACTGCAAAATACGTCTTAGATTATGGGAAATTGGTTTCTCAATAAAAACATTGATATTATGTTTAAGAAACCAAATCAAATTTTCCAAATGCATTGAGGTTGGGTTACATATAAAAGCTGAATGAAAAGTTACATTTAAATTTTTAATTTCATTTAATGTGTTTAAATATCTTATTTTATATTTCTTTTTTATCGAAGATTTTAATGGTTTGTTAAATTTTGATAGATTTGGTGAGCTGAATTTTTGTCTTACAGCATAAAAATTTACCTTTTTTCCATAAATTTTATATATATTTCTTAGATGTCTTTGTCCAATTGATCCCAAACCTATAATTATTATATTCATAACTCTACATTAATTTTCTAATATATTTTAAGTTATGCTTTAAATTTCTTATTGGATTATTTCCCCTAGAAGCCTCAATTGTAAAATAACCATCATAATTTATTTTGCTTAATTTTTTAAAAAAATCTCTGAAGTTTACCAAACCTTTACCAAATCTAACATTTTTTCCGTTTTTGTCTTTATCTTTTAAATGAACGTGTTTTATATTTTTTTTAAATTTAAGAATATCAAGATTAGAGTTTTTCTTTTTTATAGATCTATTTCCTGTATCAAAAACTAATCCTATTTGATTATTTTTAACATTTTTTATTAAATTTTGAAAATTTTCGAAATTGATATCTGTCTCAATCAACAAATTTATATTTGAATTTTTACAATAATTGGAGAGTTTCTTTAAACCCTTGTAAGTTTCTAAAAGATTCTTTTTTCTAAAATATCCCTGGTTATACAAAGGAATTATAAAGTTATTAATTTTGAGTTTTTGAATATTAAAAATTAATTTTTTATAGTAACCAAGATTTAAAAAAAACTTTTTTTCAATGGAAAGATTATCTGTAAATGAAACTCTTTTTAGCCCATATTTTCTAATATTTTTATCCATTAAATTAATTTTATTAACGTCCCAAATATAATTATTTGGGTTTAGCTTTTCCTCTGTAAGAAATTCGATATGAGAAAGTTCAAATTTTTTTGCAAGATAAAACTCACCAATAGGATTATTGGGATAAATATTTAAAGTTTTTAAGGAATCAGAACATAATCTACCTTGCATAATACCTATTCTTTTAAAAAAATTTTTCATTTTCTTATTAATTTTAAGTCAGTATGTTATATTTTTTCTTAACACACAAATTAAATTTATTATGAGATATAAAATAGTTGAAGATTTTTTTGAGCTAGAACATTTTAACATTTTAAAATCTTTAGACTTAAAGCCAACCAATAAAGACCAATTATCAATATATCACAACAGAGTTACAAAAAATGGAAAAATTTATTCAGAATGTATTAATAAAAATATTTTAGCTGAATTAGATAAAGTATACAGAAAAAAAATGCTTGAAATTTTGTTTGAACTTTACCCAGAGAAAGTAAAATATTTTGATTACTCAGAATTTCATATAATTGAGACTGGATCACATTATTCATACCCAATTCACAATGATAACCCAGAAAAACTTTTAAGTGGAGTTATTTATATATCTCCATTTGAAAACAAAGGAACCATAATTTATGATGATAAAAATGGAAAAAACCCAAAAGAAATAACATGGAAACCAAACTTGGGTTTTTTTTTTTCAAGAAAAGAAAATGAAACATGGCACAGTTACGAGGGAAACAAAAAAAATAACCGAGTAGCTTTAGTTTATAACTTGATGACTTATGATATAAAACAAATTTGTGAAATTGAAAATATTAATTACATAAAATTTAAAATTAAAAACTTTCTTAATCCTTATATCTACAGGTTTTTTAAAAAATTAATTTGATGCATAAAAAGGTTTCAAAAATTATTTACAATTTAGTTTTTTATTTAAATTTTATATTTGAAAAAATTTTCAAAAAAAATTTTCTTGCTTGGTTTAACATTTTTTTGGTTAATGATTCATATAAATCAATCAAAATCAATAATATTGATGTTAAATTTTTTTGTCCAAATCCACTATTAATATCAAGAATGGAAAATTTTTTTATAGATGAACCTGAAACAATAGAGTGGATTGACAAATTTAATAATATAAAAAAAATTGAGTTCTGGGATATTGGTGCAAATATTGGACAATATTCCATCTATGCAGCAATTATGAAAAGAAATATTTCTATAACAAGCTTTGAACCTTCAGTTAATAATTTACAAGTTCTGGCCAGAAATATTTATATCAATAGTTTATTTGAAAAAATAAAAATATTTCAACTACCGCTCTCAGATAAAAAAAATATATTTATGAATATGATGGAAGAAGAATTTTTGCAGGGTGCTGCAATGAATACCTTTGGATACAATTTGAATTTTGAGGGTAAAAACAAAAATTATCAAAACATGTATAAAATTTTTGGAACAAATATAAATTTTTTAATTACGAATAATTTGGTAAACATGCCTCATTATATTAAAATTGATGTTGACGGTATTGAGCATAAAATACTTGAAGGCGCTGACTTAGTTCTTAAAAGTAAAGAACTAAAATCTATCCTAATCGAAATTAATGATGAATATGAAGATCAATTAAATACTGTAAAAAATTTATTGACAAACCATGGATTTAAATTTATTTGGAAAAAACAAGTCAAACATTTAGTAATAAATACTAAGTTTAAAGCTACTTTTAATTATCTTTTCAATAAAGAAAAATAAACTATAAATTAAAAAAATGAAAATTTGCATTCTAACTACCCCAATTAGACCTGTGCCAACATCTTGGCCTCCTCTTGGATCAATGGCAATTATACAATCTCTAAGAAATGATGGCCATGATGTGCATTTTTATAATATAGATTTTCATAGACCTACCCATCAACAAAATTTGGATTACTTTAATAATAATAAATTTGATGCTATTGGAATAAGTGCTGTGGTTTCAACCGCTTACGCATATACAAAATATATTTCAAAACTTATTAGGAACTCTAACCCAGATACAATTATTTTTCTGGGTGGAGGGATGGCAGCAAGCTCTAACGTTTTATTAAGGAAAACAGAAGTTCAGTATTGCGTGGTAGGAGATGGTGAATTAATTGTAAAAAATTTAATTAGAAGTCTTGAACAAAAAAAAATATCAGATGAACAGCTAAATAAAATAAAAGGTATTACATATTTAGACTCTAAAGGGAATTTGAAATTCACAGGCTATGATAAACCTTTATCAGCTGAGGAACTTTTAATTCCTGATTACTCAATTTTAGAAGACGATAAATCAATTCACCACTACATTGATGAAAGAGGAAGTAAAAGTTATAACCCTGGTCAAGAGGAAAATATAAGGACAGCAGTTGTAGTTGTGGCTAAAGGCTGTGTTGCTAGGTGCACTTTTTGTCATCGATGGGAAAAAGGTTATAGAGTTGGTTCTACAGATAGAATAATTAATCATATTTTAGATTTACAAAAAAAATATAACGTAGGATTTATAAGTATTGGAGATGAGAACTTTGGATCCTATAAAAAAGAAACTCTTGAATTAGTAAAAAAACTAGGTGATCTCGGGTTCAAATGGGGTGCGGCTGGAGTTAGGGCTCATACAGTAGATTATGAAATGTTAAAATTTTGGAAAGAGAATGGGTGTGAACAAGTTCTTTACGGTATAGAGTCTGGAAGTACTACTATGCTAAAAGTGATGGAAAAAAAAATTACAAGAGAACAAAATATAAAAGCTCTTAAGGCATCTTATGATGCAGGCTTGCCAACAGTTGTACAACTAGTTATAGGTATGCCGGGAGAAACAGATAAAACAATTGATGAAACTATAGATTTCATGAAAATTGTAATGAAATATTATCCAGATAATTTTAAAAAACAATATGACTTTATTACTAGTATAAATTACGCACAAGCCTTACCCGGAACACCATTATATGAATATGCAAGAGAAAATGGATTTATTGGGGAAAACATAGATGATGAAGAAGCTTATCTAATAAATATAAGTGATAAAGATTCATATGAAATTGATCATTTTATTAATTATACAAAACAACCATTGTTAAAAGTATATTCTTGGAGACACAAAATAAAATGGATTTTATGGAGAAAACATGCTCAAGAAAATCTTGAGCTAAAAATTTCTAAGCTAACGATAGTCAAAGGAATACTTACAATGCTAATCAATAAAATTTTTAAAGTAAATTTAAATTCATCATTTAACAAGGAGTTAGAAAAGTATTTGTATAAAATTAATCCAGAGGATGGTGCAAATTACTTCAATTTTGGGGCAAGAGTTAGAGCAATTGAAGGTTTAAGATTATTACTTCCGTGGAACAAGTTTACCTACCCTTTCTTATGTGTACTTATTGCTTATCATGAAACAAAAGGCTTTAAATGGTTTTTTAAACTTATTTTTGAACACATGATATGGAGCTTAAAATGGAGCTTTAAAGATTTTAACAAAGTGAATTTACCAGAAGTGACGCTAAGAAAAATTGTTAAAATACCTGATACAGACGAAAGCTTGGAGCTAAGAAAAGGCAGATAAACTCATTGCAAGTTTGACAATCATTAAAAAAAATAATATTACAATTTGATTACTGAAATGCATGGTGGGAAATCAGTGTGAAATTCATTGGCTGTACCTGCAACCGTAAAGTCGGAGCGCCACCCAGTAAAGTCCACTGTTGAGTGATGGCCAGGAAAAGTCTAATTCTACAATGAAAAATTAGCAGAGGCATTAAATAATTAAAGATTGGTAAGTTTTATTACCAATAAAGAAAAGGAAATGCCTTATGATATTAAGAATAAGTCAAATTATTGTTTATTTTTTATTCTCTATTAAAATTAGTTTTGCAGATGATATACCTGTAATAGTTATAGCACCAAGTAAAATAGACCAGTCATATAGTACAGTAGGCACGTCTGTTACATCTTTGAGTAATAAAGAGATACAAGAAAATGGAGATTTTTTTTTAGGCGAAGTTTTAAATGATAAT
>MDSZ01003920.1_pt1 | contig 40451 bp, 38 predicted proteins | sample 811201 | NCBI WGS metagenome assembly MDSZ01 (sample SAMN05326647, study PRJNA326480) | marine metagenome | isolation source: seawater | place: Indian Ocean: North | collected 2010 | reverse complement strand
CTTTAGTTGATAATATAAAAGGGATCTCTGATGAAGTAAAATTTGTCTCAATGTCTAGAACAATATCTGATACAAATATTAACCTAGATATCAAAGTTAAAGATTTTAAAAAGTTGGTTGATTTAACAAATTTGATTAAAAAAAATCATAAAAATTCAAAAGTTATAGTTGCTCGAAATAATGAATTAAGTTTATGATTTTTTTAAAAAAATCTGAAAAAACGAAAAAAAATTTTCTTTTTTTTAATAAATTTTTATATTTTTACTTTTTCTTCACCATAATAATTTTTTTTATTTTCTTTGTTTTCTTTTTTACATCCACTTATGTTAACAAGAAAACTTATAAATTTTTAGATCATTTTTCAAAAGCTGGTAGATTTGAGTATGTTTATATATTTAATATTGGATTAAATGCTCTCAAAAGTAATTTTTACAACATAAAAAAATTAGATTTAGACATTGATTTTGAAAATATCCTAATATTAGAAAATCATAGAGATAAATCGATTAAAGCTGGTTCTTTAGGAAATTCTGATCAGATTCCTTTGGTAAAGGGTAGTGCCATTACAGAAAATGACAGATTTGAAATTGATATAAGATTAAAGGGTGAGAGGAAAATACATTTTAATGATAAGATGAATTCTTCCTATAAAGTCGACTTAAATAAAGATAATTATATTTTTGGTCTAAATAGTTTTTCACTTCAAAAACCAAGAGTAAGAAATTATATCCATGAATGGTTATTCCATGAGATGGCAGAAGATTTTGATTTGATAAAGGTAAAATACGAATTCATTGATTTAGCGATTAATGGTTCGAGTCAAGGATTGTACGTTGTAGAAGAAAGTTTTGGAAAAGAAATGATAGAGAGAAACAAAAGAAGAAATGGACCAATTTTTGCATTCGATGATAATATGGTCAATTATCTATCTAATTATAAAGTAGATGAAGATAATCCATTTTTCGAAATTTATGATAAAAAATTTTGGTTCCAAAAAGAAAATATTCTTATAGTCAAATCAGCATCTCAAAAATTAAGAGATTTTATAAATGGCAAAAGATCTCTCGAACAAACTTTTGATTTGGATAAATTTGCAAAATTTTTTGCAATTATTGATGCGACTTATACTTTGCACGCTTTAAGTCCAGGAACATTAAGACTATACTATAATCCAGTAAGTGGATTATTTGAGCCAATACCTTTTGATGGACAAAGAGGTGTTCCAAATTACTCAAAATTTAATTCTGATTTTTCGGATCTCTCCACTTTTAACAATAATCTATTAATTGACTATATAAACCAAGGTGGATGGTGGATTGATAATTTTTTTCTAAAAGAAGATAAAATTAACGAAATCTTTTATAATAAGTATGTAGAAAATCTTAAAATAATAAGCTCGGACGTTTATTTAAAAAAATTTTTCAAGAATAAAAAAAATGAAATAAAAAGAATAAATTCGTTTATTTATGCGGATTATTTTTACTATGCTAATGGAACAGATTTTGGGCCTGGCATTTATTACTTTAAGAAAAAAGACCTTTTTTATAGAGCAAAAATATTAAAAAAAAGAATAAGTAGTCTCAATAAAAATGTCCAAATAATACAAGATGATAAAGGAAATTATATAATTAAAATTTTTTTTAAAAATTGTTTTAAATGTGAGCCATACACAAATTTAACAAAGATTTATGTAGAAAATGCAGTTTGTTTAAAAAAAAACTCTGAAAAGATAAAAATACCGATTAAAAAACAGTTAGATTATAAAGAAGATACAACAATAAAGCTTAATCAAAACTTAAAGAAAATTGCCTGTACACATTTTACTTTTCATGATTCTTTAACTGGTCAAACTTTTACAAAAAAAATAAGTGATTTAAATTCTTATCAGAAATTAGATAATGAGAAATATTTGAAAAGTGAAACATTTAAAGAATATTTTGATGTATTTGATAATATTTTGACATTAAAAAAAGATAACATAACTATAGATGAGAATATATTTATTCCAGAGAATTATGTAGTCAAAATTTTTGAAGGACAAAAAATAACTTTAATTAATAATGCTTTTATTTTCTCAAGTTCATCCTGGGAAGTAATAGGAAAAAAGAATAAAGAAATAATTATAGGGGGGAACAAGGATAATTTTGGTGGTGGCCTTATGATTAAAGAGACAAAAGATAAATCAAATTTTGAATATGTTAAATTTCAATTTTTAAATGGTCTTAAAAAAAGTTTTTATAGTGAACAAAATAAAATTTTGTATACATCTCAAACATATTATTTAGACGGTAATAAAAATAATTTTAAAGAAAGAATCATCGAAAAAAAAGATAAACCAATTTATGATTATAATTTAATGGGATCTGTAAATTTTTTTAATACTATCTTGAAATTGAAAAATGTTAAATTTGAGAAAATTTCTTCGGAAGATGCAATTAATGTAATAAATTCAAGGTTTGATATTAAAGATATCTATTTTATAGAAACTGGATCAGATTCTATTGATTTTGATTTCAGTGAGGGAATAATTGAAAATGCAAATTTTAGTTATATAGGAAATGATGCAATAGATTTCTCAGGATCAAAAGTAAAATTAAATAATGCTTATTTTTCAAGTATAAGTGACAAAGCAATAAGTGTAGGAGAAAATTCTGAGGTTAAGATATCAAATATTTTTGCTGATAAATCTTATGTAGGTATAGCAGCTAAAGATGGATCTAAAGTTACAGCAAAAAACATTAAAATGGATGGAGTTAAAATACCATTTTCATCTTTTATTAAAAAGTTTGAGTATAATCACCCTACATTGTACCTAGAAGGCTTAGATATAAAAAATTACTATGAAAAATGGATAGTTGATAGAAAATCTAAAATTTATTTTGATAATATAAAGGTTGGTAAAATTACAAATGATATAATTCCTGTAATTTATAGAAAAGACATTGAACTGATAAAATGAAATTATTTTATTATATTTTAAATATTTTTTTAATCTTATTAATTCTAAACGTAAATGTTAATTCTCATGAAATAGAATATACAAATGATTTTCAATTGAACGGAAATACTAATTTTTTACATGGAATTGAGGCTGTTAACGAAGATGGCAACTTCAATGCAATAATTGAAATACCAGCAGGCACTAATGAAAAATGGGAAGTGTCAAAAAATGGCACAACAATAGAGCTTGAACTCAAAAATGGTGTGCCTAGAGTTATTGATTACCTAGGATATCCTTTTAATTATGGGTTTGTTCCCAAGACTTCCATTTCAATCGAAGATGGTGGTGATGGAGATCCAATAGATATAATCATTCTTAGTCAAAAAAAATTAAAAAGAGGCTCAATTGTCCCTGTTAAAATAATTGGCATGCTTATAATGAAAGATAAAGGAAAAATTGACAATAAAATAATATCAATTTTAGCAGGCTCAAAATTTGAAAAAACAAATTCAATCAAAAAATTAGATGAATTATATCCTGGAATCTTAGAGATAATTAATCAATGGTTTGAAAATTATAAAGGTACTAAAATTATAACCAGTGGATTTGTGAGAAAAAAAGATGCATTAAATTTTTTAAAAAGAGGACAAAATTCTTATGAAAAAAATAATTGATAATATAAAGCGATATGAGAGAAAATGGGTATTCAGAAATATCAACTCTCTTGAGCTGGTTATTGGATTGTTGAGATCAAGACTTTTATTTAATTTTCAACACAATAAAAGAAAAGTAAATTCATTATACTTTGATGATAAAAACCTATCTTCAATAAGAGAAAATTTAGATGGTGTGAGTGAAAAAACAAAATATAGGATTAGATGGTATGGTAATAAAAATTTTATATCAAATCCAAATTTTGAAATCAAAAAGAAAAAAGAGTTTGAAACAAATAAAAAATCTTTTAATTTCGATGATATTGATAAACTTTCTTTTATAGACGAAAAAAATCTAAATTATTTAGAGAAACTAGTTAATACTAGATTTGATATTAAAAAAAAAGTTTTTCCAATACTAACAACTCATTATGATAGAGAGTATTTTATATCAAATAATAATTTAATAAGAGCAACAATCGATTACAACTTAGAAAGTAGAATTTTGAATAACAGAATAGATAAAAATATTTTGAAAAATTATAATCATTACATAACATTAGAAATTAAGTATGATACTAATTTAGATCATTACGTAAGAAATAATTTAGAAAACATCAATAATAGACTTTCAAAAAATTCAAAATTTGTCAACTCTGCTTTGACTGAGCCATTTTCTTATTCTTAAAAATTTACAGTACGCTAGATACTTTCCCAAAGAATTGGATGGTCTTGTAAAATTTCACTTCTTGCTTTTCTTCCAACAATAATATTCGTATATTTTGGTAAAATCCCTCCAGCAGGACCTTTAACATCTATATCACTAAGTTTTATTTTTTGTCCCATCTTAATTTTCCTTTTAGCATAGAGGCATTTTTTTTGTGAATTAATAGTTATATACTCATTTGGTTGAATTTTTTTTATTCCATCTCCTAAAATTAGATTTAGATTTATTTTATCTTTTTTATTTAAACATTTTAGTTTGTTTAATTTACTCCATTTATTATAAAATTTTTTAAATTTTGTTAGTTCTTGCATTTCTTTTTTATCTGATGATAAAATATGGTCTGGTCCTTCCATTTTTTTATTAAGAGTAAAATGTCTCTCGATTATATTAGCACCACGCAATATAGCAGTTTTTGAAGATAAAAGATCAGTAGTATGATCTGAAAATCCAATTGGAATATCATACATTTTTTTCAATGTATCCATAAACTTTAAATTAACCTCAGCATAAGTTGATGGATAGGATGAGTTGCAATGTAGAAGAATCAAATTTTTATTACCAGTTGATTTTACAGTTTCAACCGCATCATCAATTTCAGAAACTTTAGACATTCCAGTTGATATAATTAATGGTTTTTGTTTTTTTGCAATATGTTCAATTAATGGAATATTAACAAGATCTACAGAAGCTACCTTAAAAGCCGAAACTCCGATTTTGTCTAAAAAATCTGCACTTTTATAATCAAAAGGTGTAGAAAAAATTAGCACACCTTTTTGTCTAGCATAATCAAAAATTTTTTTTTGGGTTTTGAAACTTAAACTCAATCTACTAAAAAGTTCACTAATACTCTCTTGGGTACCAATGATTTTTTCTGCATATTTTTCTGATTTTACAAACTTAGAAACTCTACTATTTGGCAGAAAAGATTGAAATTTTATTGCATCACAATTTGTTTTTTTTGCATTATCAATTAATTTTTTTGCGAGCTCAAGGCTTCCATTATGATTTAGTCCAGCCTCAGCTACAATAAATGTTTTATTACCTTCCCCAATACATTTGTTATTTATTTTTACTTTTGAGTTTAGTTTTACAGTATTAATATTTTTAGTTTCATAAGTTAAATTGCTGTATCTATTTATGAGACTATTTACTAAATCAAAAGATTTATGGAAAATAATTTGACTATCAGCATAATTAAATTCTCCACCTGCGCCTACAGAAAAAAGATTATCAAAACTTTCAACAAAGCTTTTAATTCTAGCTACTTCACTTTTGTAATCAGCAAATTGAACGGGATATACGAAAGGTTCATAATTAATTGATTTTCCAATCAAATGTTTATTGTCAATTATTCCAGTCATTTTTATTTGGTCCTCTACAAGGTCCATAATTTTTTTTGGGTTCATTTTTGAAAAACTATCACCTTGTGAATAAGTTATCTCAGCAGTTATAAAAGATTTATTTCTTGGAGCCACAAATTTTGACATTTTTTTATTTTCAGTAATCCTATTAAATAATAATCGCTCTGAGTCAAAATAAAGCCAATGATGATTTTTAGGTAATATTTCTTTTTTATTATAAAAAAGGTATACAGAACATATTCCCCTGAATTTCAATTTATTTTGATTTCCTAATAATCTTGAAGTTATACTAATTGGTAAAGTTGATATTAAAATTTCGTTGTTACTGATTTTATATATTTTTTTGTTAGTTTTAATTTTTGTTATTTTTTTGTCATTATAACTAAAGCCTGTTACTGATTCATTAAATCGAAATTTTCCTCCTTTTTTTTTAATAAATTTTTCAATTCTTTCATAAATACATCCTGTTCCATATTTTCCAACAGCAGCATATTGTTCATGATAAAATGGAAGGATTTTATCTCTAAATTTTATTCTATTTGGTGCCCAATCAGGCGTCATATTTTTGGTATCAACTCCCCAAATTTTTTTAGGATATTTTTCAAAAAACATTTTTCTCAATGTTGGCCCTACGAAAGAGTCTATATATTCTTTATAATTTTTGGCGCTAAATCTTTGATCCCTTTTATTACAATTTTTAAGTTCATTTTTAATTTTTAATTTAAGACTCTTTTCAAATTTGTCTAATGCCTGGTTTGATAATGGATAATCATAGTATTGATCGAAATTTCTACCTTTAACATTCTTACAACTAAATTTACCTTCAATTAGGAGATCACCGAAGTGCTTTTTCCAAAAATTTTTTAATAATTTTTCTGGTGTATGAAATATATGAGGTCCAGTGTCTAATATAAAATCTTTCCATTTCCAGGATCTACATAATCCACCTGAAGCATCTTTTTTTTCTACAATAGTAACATCCCAGTTTGCCTCTAATAATTTCCATGCTGTGATTAAACCAGTTGGACCTGCACCTAAAATAATAGCTCTCTTTTTTGACATTATCTAATTTTTTACTCTTTCTTTTAATATCTTTATTTTGTTTCTATTTATCTTTTTAAAGCCCCCGTATCCATTTGAAATTCCATAAATCTTTTTTGGATAGTTAACATTATCCACAATAATTGAATTCTCAGGACTTAAAATACCTCTTTTTACAAGATTAAATCTCTTAAAATTTTTTGATTTTTCTAAATTAAAGTTATTTATTTTTTCTGTTGAGTAAATATTTTCTAAATATCCATCATAAGCTGGAGTAATGTCTAATCTATACAAATCAATTTTTTTATTTACAGCTTTTAATAAGGCTTTTTTTTCAAAAATTCCTTTTCCTATGTCAATTACAACAATATTTTTTTTAAAACTGTCGACATGAATAGGCTTAATCAATGATCTCCCATTAGTTGTTCCTATAATAATATCAAAATTATTAAAATTTTTATTCAATTTATTTAGACCATGAGATTTAGCTACAGTTGCTTTTGGTCTTATAGAATTAATTGTATTTACCAAATTTTTTAAAACTGTTTTATTTCTTCTGTATAAATAAACACTACCACCACTCTCAACAAGTTTTAATGCAATTTTAAATCCAATGTTACCAGAACCAAGAATTAATATTTTTTTTCCACCAATGCCCCTGGGATCTTCGATAAGAATATAATTAATCAAGGTTTCACAGGCTTGAACAGTTAAATCATTTCCTTTGTATGTGAAAATTTTAGTTTTTCTTATTTCATCTTTTATGGATCTTTCAATATTAATAAGCTCACGTTTTTTTTTTGAAAAAACTTTTTTTTCTATATCAACTAAAACTAAATCGACTTTACCATCAACTAATTTTGCAATTTTCTGAGCTGATTGGTTATTAAAGATAACTGCACCAAAATAGATGAATTTATTATTTTCCTGAATGTTCGTAAGGTAGAAATTATTGTTTTCCTTTTTAGCAGTATTACCAAAATAAAAAACTTTTTTCTTTTTAGATTTTTGAATATGCTTAATTCTATTTATTAATTCTTTATACATAATTATAAATTATCACTCTCAATAGTAAAAACCATTCCATCTTTTACTTTAAATATTTTTTTACATTTTTGAAAAACGGATAGTCTGTGAGAGATGATTATTATCGTAATATTGTTGCTAAGTTTATATAAATCCCCCATTATTTTGCTTTCATTATCAACATCTAGAGAACTAGTTGGTTCATCAAATATCAATATATTTGGTTTAAAATACAGGGACCTTGCAATACCAATTCTTTGTCTTTGTCCACCCGAAAGCCGAATTCCTCTATCTCCTACAATAGTTTTATCTTTATCAGGTAATGTGTTTATAAACTTTTCAAGTTGAGCAAATTTAATTGCATCTTTAAAATTTTCTTCATTAAAATTTTCAGGTAATTCACCAAATGCAATATTCGACTTAATAGTATCATCTAATAGATAAATATCTTGTGGAACATATCCGATTTGTTTTTGCCAATTATTTTCAGTCTTATTTATATCAATATCATCAATAAGTATTTGTCCAGATGATGGTTTAAGTAAACCACAAACTAAATCTACCAAAGTACTTTTTCCAGCACCAGAGGATCCAACTATACCGATTATATCTTTGTGATTAATTTGAAATGAAACATCATTAATTATTTTTTTTTTAGTTCCTGGATAATAATATGTTAAATTTTTAACTTTAATATCTTTCTTAAAAATTAAATTATCTTTAAATTTAGTACTAGCATTTTTTAATTCACCACTTATCAATTCTCTCATTTTTTTTAATTCATTTACAATTATGTTAAAAGACGGAACATTATGCCTCATTGTTGCAATTGAAGACGAAATAGTGTTAAAAGAAGGTATTAATCTTATAGATGCAGCAGCGATTAGTGCAATTAGTGGAATAAATTCCTCAAAAGATCTTTCAGTTAAAATAAAAGATATAGAAATTATAACAATTACTAGTATGGCCATTAATTCCAAAAATAACCTAGGCAGAGTGATAATAAAACCTTGAATAAAATTATATTTTTCTATTTGCTCGATGTTGTCTTTAAAAATATTAAGTATAAATTTTTCTTTATTTAAAATTTTAGTTAACTTTATTGATCCTAAACCTTGATTTACAGTTTTGATTTGTTTGGACCAATATCTTTGAATTTGTTCACCTCTTACCTTTGAACCTTTTCTAGAAAGAAAAAAAAATCCTACTGAAAAAAGACCTAACAAAAAAAATATTAGAAGAGAGACTTTGTAGTCAACTATTATTAAAGTAATTAAAATTGTTATTACAATTAAAAACTCTTTAATTAAATTTATAGAACAAATTATATATGATACTGCTTTATTTACGTCAGATGTAATGTGTCTTATAAGATCAGCAGAATTTTTTGTAATATGAAACTCATAATTACACTTAATATAAGAACTAAACATATTATTGTATGTTTTTGTTCGAATCTTTCTGATTACATATCCACTGAAAAAATTAATAAATCCTAAATAAATATTTTTGAATAAAAAAATTATTAGTATCAGTATCGATACGTAAAAAGTTAGTTGTTTATTATCAACATCTCTGATGAAGTCAAAATTAATAAAACTGGGTAAATTTTGTAATATTCTATCTGGCTCAATAATTGCAATTGCAAATATTGGGATTGATCCAATTCCAATCATTTCTACTAGTGTGGCAAATAATAATAAAATAGATAATATGTATAAATTTATTCTATCTTTTCTGTCTGTGACTTCATTAAAATTCTTTAACATATATTTAACCTTAAAGATTAATTATTTAAAATAATAATTATCTCAAAGGTATATACATTATAATATCTCATTGTTCAATATTTGAACATTATCTATTTTATTAGATATCTCTAATTAATTTTAAATATATTTTTGATTAAATCTCTTTTATCTTTTGAAATTGATAAATCAATAACTTCACAATTTGAAATTATTTTTAATTTTTCTTCACCAGATAAAAATGTTAAATTTCCAGAATCTGAACGACTTTCTAGAATATTTGATTGTGTATATACTTCTAAAGATTTCAAGTCTGGAAGATCAATATTTAATTTTTCAACTTCTTTTTCATGAACAAAAAATGCGTTGTTGCAAGCTTTATTGGCTCCAATAAAAATATAATTTTTTCTCATCATTAAATTTATTATTGCCCTCAAGGACATTCCATAACACAAATTTGAATAGTGGTACTTTGTCCTATTAAAATTGTTTATGTTTGGTACTGTAATCTCTAAGTTAGGTCCAAAGGTTGCATTGTATTCTGTAATAACAATCTTACTTAAATTATCTGGTATTTCATTCATTACCCAGTAATCTATTCCATCAATATCTAAACTCAAAAGATCTAAATTTTTTTGAAAATTATTCATATTAAGAATATTAGAAATATTTTCACTAGTTATTGTTTTTTCAACAATTGTTAGATCTCCTTTCCATAACTTTACATGTTTTGAAACCTTTTGTTTTAAATTTTTAACATTGTCAATTATCATTCCTCTATTTGGACTTTTCATGAATATGTATCTAGTGTTGGACTCTTTATAGTCTCCCACACCTATCTCTAAAAATTTCGGATTTTGTATATTCAAACGATTTAGTAAAAAATCAATTATACCATCTTCACCGTTTTGAGAAAAAACTTTATATTCAACCTGATTTAAGTTTTTAACATCTTTATAGTTTTTGCTCGCTAATCCAAAATGTGACGACCCAATCGCAAAGATGTTATTATCATTATGATCTGAAATTATTGAGCTTATAAAATTTCTTATTCTTTTTAACATTAATATTTTCTTTAATTTTTTTATTTTTATTAATTAATTAAATCAACATAATTTTTATAATATTCATAAAAATTTTCTTCACTTTTATCAAAAGCATATTTTATATGTTTTTTTTCCAAATTATAATTGTATTTATTAAAAGCTTGCAGTAGCAAATTAGATAGTTGAATAAAATTATCTGGAGAAAAATACTTACCTCTTAATGGATTTTGTTCTTTGTGAATATCAATATTGGATAATATTATTTTTTTCCCCATGGATTTTGCTTGTTCTACTGTGCTACTTCTACCCTCAAATTTTGAAGGCTGAATTACAGCAACAGAGTGATACATTAGAGACAAAACTTCCTTAAATGACACTGTTCCTAAATATCTATAATATTTATAAAGGCTATTATCATTTATAAATTTTTCAATTTCATAAAAATATTTTGTGTTTCGATGTTCCTCTTTACTGCCAGTAGAAACTATAAATATGTTTTTTAATTTATCTTTATTTTTGAGATATAAAAGCGCGTCTAGGACAACTTTATGGTTTTTATGCATCCAATATTGATTAGGTAAATAAAAGTATTTTAAAGGTAATTTAAATCTTGACCTTAGCAGAGAGTATTTAATAATTTCATTTTTTTTAGGTGATAAAAATACAAACGGACTTACTATTGCTTTTTTAGAGGCTAATTTAGATACAATTTTTAGATCTTTTTTAACATCATTGCTGCTAACAATTATTTTTGTTGAGTGTAAGGCACACATATATATGTTGATTTTTCTCAAAAATATATTTTTTAAAGAAAAGTTTTGAGGATAATGTAGATATTGTAGATCAGCTAAAAAGGGGTAGCTCTTAATTGCACTTTTTTTTCCTAAAAATATACTATTAGACAATGCATTGCTATGAGATAAAATTTCAATTTCATGCTTTAAGAAAAATTTATCGTAAGTTTTAGACCTTCCAAAGATTAGTATTAAAAATTTATTATATATTCTGTCAATCAAGGTTTGATTATGAAAAAAGTTTGTTTTTAAAAGCTCAAAATTTTTAAATTCTTTTTTCTCATTTTTAGAAAGATTCTTCTTAACTATGATTACTGGTCTTATCTCATCATTTGAAAACTTGATAATACAGTTAATTAAGTTCTTTATTAAATATGTTCCACCAAACCATTTAAAGATATTAAAATTAATTAAAAAACCAACTCTCTTCATAAAATATTTTTTTTAAACCATTTTACGTACTGCTTAACACCTATTTTGAAATTTTTATTTGGCTTAACTCCAATTCTCTTTAGTTGTTTTATATTTGATATTAGATTAATTGGATTTGTGTTTAATTTTTTTTTATTAAATATAATTTTATTCTTCATTTTAAAATCATTAGATATTAATTTAAGAACGTCTTTTATTTGTCTTCCTCTCCCAGAACCACAATTTACAACATTCGAGTTGGAAAATCCTTTTTTACAAAAATATAAAACTATATTTACTAAATCTGATATATGAATAAAATCTCTTTTTTCTCTACCTGTTCCAAAAAAGTTGTTTAGACCTTTTGATATTTTTAAACACGCATCATATATTAGTTGCTTCTTTAAACCCTCTCCATAAAGTGATGCTATTCTTAAAATCATTAAGTCTGCTGCATATTTTTTTGAAAAATTTAATAAGAGATTTTCTGCTTTTTTTTTATTAATTGCGTAGATAGAGACTGGTTTTGTTACAAATTTTTCAGAAATTGAGTCTTTAAAATTATTCCCATAAATAGAATAGCTGGACATAAAGATTATTTTTGGTTTATTTTGAGTTTTTCGTATAAAATTTAAAAGAGAAATTGTTGATTTAACATTGTTATTAAAATCTTTTTTTTTTCTTAAACCAACTATACCACTCCCAGCACAATGAATTATGAAATCAAATTTAAAATTATACTTAGATAGATTTTTTTTTGTTAATCTACCATTTATTTGATCAAAGTATCCCCATTTCTTATAATCTTTTTTTGTCCATTTACCTCTACCAATTCCATAGATACGAAAGTTTTTTTTTTTTAATTTTATTGCAATATTTTTTGCAATGTATCCATTGGAGCCAGTAATAAGAATTTTTCTTTTCATAATTTTTTATATATTGCAAATAAAGTATTTAATCAAATTTCTATGAAATTATTAACATAATAAAACCCTTTATCTATTCCTTGAAAAGAGTTAAAAAATCTGTATATTGTTCAAAAATTGAACAAATTCTATTAAATTAGTAATCTGGTCTAAAATGAAAAAAAAATCTGTTACATGTATTGTTCAAGCACGCATTTCCAGCACTAGACTTCCAGGAAAAGTTTTATTACATGGGTATAATAAACCTTTACTTTTGCATTTAATTGAAAGATTAAAAAAAGCAAAGTTGATCAAGGAGATTATTATTGCAACAACTTTTAGAAAAGAAGATGATTTAATTGTTGACCTATGTAAAAAAAATAAAATCAAGTTTTTTAGAGGAAATCCAACAAATTTATTAGATCGATATTATAAATGTTCCAAAAAATTTAAAGCGACAGACATTTTAAGAATTACTTCTGATTGCCCATTAATGGATTATGAATTAGTAGATAAAGTAATTAGAAAATATTTCTTATTAAAAAGTGATTTTATAAGTAACACCCATCCCCCAACATACCCTGATGGATTTGATATAGAGATTTTTAATTTTAAGACTTTGAAAAAAACTTTTTTAAAGGCGCAAAAAGCTTATGAAAAAGAACATGTCACTCCGTATATGTGGGATAACAATAAAGAATTTAAAGTAGATAATTATTTCTATGAAAAAGGAAACTTTTATAACAAATATCGTTTAACCCTTGATTATAAGGAAGATTACTATGTTATTTCTAAAATATTTAATTCACTGTATAAAAAAGATAAATATTTTAAAATTGTAAAAGTTATTAATTTTTTAAAAAAAAATCGAAAAATATTGATTAACCATAAATTAATTAAAGTTAATTGGTATAGACATCATATAAAAGAGCTTAAAACAATTAAAAAGATTGATACAAAGAAATATAATTGACCTGTGAAACTAAAAAATAAAAGTTATAAATAAAATGATGAAAACAAGAAAAAAAGTCTATGTTGGATTATCAGCAGATATTTTACACGAGGGACATATAAATATTTTAAAAGTTGCTAATTCATATGGTGATGTGATAGTTGGTTTACTTACTGATCAAGCAATATCATCTTATAAAAACATTCCTTATCTCGATTACAATAGAAGAAAAATAGTTTTACAAAATATTAAATATGTAAAAAAAGTTATTGCTCAAAAAACATTAGATTATGTTGAAAATTTAAATTTAATTAAACCTGATTTTGTTGTTCATGGAGATGATTGGAAAGAAGGGGTTCAAAAAACCACAAGATTGAGAGTTATAAAGACTTTAAAAAAATGGTCTGGAAAATTAATAGAGCCAAAATATACAAAAAATATATCATCTACTATTATTAAAAATAAGCTTTCAAAATCAAAAAATTTTTCTCAAAATAGAACATCATTGTTAAAAAGATTAATTGAGTCAAAAGAAATAGTCAGAATTCTAGAGTCTCATAACTCTCTAACTGGTTTAATAATTGAAAATATAAAGGTAGAAAAAAAAAATTCCATTATCCAATTTGATGGTATGTGGTCTTCAAGTCTGACAGACTCTGCAACAAAAGGTAAACCTGATAATTCTTCAGTAGACTTTTCATCAAGAATCAACTCATTGAATGATATGATGGATGTCACTTCAAAATTGTTGATTTTTGATGGTGATAATGGTGGAGAACTGGAACATTTGCCATTCCTAGTAAGATCGCTGGAGAGGGCAGGTGTCTCAGCGTTGATAATTGAGGATAAAATAGGTTTGAAAAAGAATTCACTTTTTAGGGATCAGTCTGGTGCGAGGCAGGATAAACCACATAACTTTGCAAAAAAAATTAAACAGGTTTGTAAATCAAGAAAATCAAGTGATTTTATGATTATTGCTAGAATAGAAAGTTTTATATTAGGTAAAAATATTAAAGACGCTATAAAAAGAGCAGAGACTTACTCTAAGGCAGGAGCAGACGCTATATTAATTCATAGCAAAAGTAATACGACAAAAGAAATTTTTTCATTCGCAAAACAATTTAAAAAAAGCAAATATTTTAAACCTTTAGTTTCAGTTCCATCTACGTATTCAAAAGTTAGAGAGCGGGAGCTTATAAATAATGGATTTAAGATTGTAATATATGCTAATCATTTATTAAGAGCTGCCTATCCATCAATGGAGCAAGTTGCAAAAGCAATTTTGATAAACGGGAGATCTTTTGAAATTGAAAAAAAAATAATTCCTATTAATAAAATTATTAATCTAATCAAAAGCAATTAATTTTGCAATGAAATTAATAACTAATTTTTCTTTATACCTGAAATTTTTTACTTTCGAAATTTATTACCTTTTAAAGATCTCAAAGTATATCAAAATGGTAGAAAGTTTTGGATTAAAAAATTTGTGTAAAAAAATGTTATTTAATTCAACTATAGTCCCTAAAAATATTTATATAAAACAGTATCTAAAGGAGAACAAATTCCAATGGGATAAGATAAATTTTAACAGTAAAAAAAAAAATATAATGATAACAGGCTTTGTTCATTTGCCTATTTATTATATGATGGGTTCTCTCATTGGTAAACTTTTACAAGAAAAATTTAAATCTGATATAGTGTGCATCCTTGAAGAAGGGGATTATTTTGGTGAGTCAATATATAGAAGTTATAATATTAATAATTTCATATATTTAAAACCTGGAAGTTTTTTTCATAGATTTTTAAAATTTAGAAAATCAATTAAGATATTATCTAAGATGAGAGATATTGATGAGTTTTTAAACTTTAAAGTTGGATCTGTATATTTTGGAAAGATAGTTTATGATCATTTTTTAAGACACACAGGAAATTGTTCAACAAATACCTTTGATTTTAAGATACATTATTTATTTTCAAAAGCGTTAGATTTAGACAGTAGTTTTAAAAAAATAATTAAAAATAATAAATTTAAATATTGTGTTCAGTCTGAACAACAATTTATACCAGGTGCGATTGCATATCAAAATTGTTTGGAAAAAAAAATCAAGATTTTTTCAAGAAACAAAGGACCTAATCTTGTGACAATCACAAAGTTCTCTAATATAAATGAAATTTTTACTCCGGTAGATAAAATTGATTATAAATTCTTTAATAAGTTTTTTAAAAAATACGAGAGAAAAGCATCACTATTAGGTGCAAAAATAATTCAAGACAGAATAATTGGTAGAGATAATTTTAGTCAAAAAGCTTGGGGAATTAAAAACGTCACAAAAAAATCTATCAGTTTTAAAAATTTAAGAAAAAAATATAAATGGAACAACAATAATCCTGTTGTATGTATTTTTGGTCATTTATTTGTTGATGGAAATTTTTCAGAAGGCAGAAGACTTTTTAAAGATAATTTAACGTGGCTTAAGTCAACTTTAGAAATCATTAAAGACTATAACCATGTAAATTGGATAGTTAAACCTCATCCTTTAGAACACGAGTATCCTAATGCGTCGACAACAACTGTAAAAGAAGTTCTGAAGTATGAAAAAAAATATAATCATATTCGTCTGTTTGACAATAAACTTTCAAGTCGTGAGCTTAGTAAAAATATTATTTCAACTGTTTCTTCGCATGGAACAGTTTCTCTAGAATATGCTTGTCTTGGTATACCCTCAATAGTTTGTGGTCAAACCAAATATACTAAACTTGGTTTTTTAAATGATGCAAAGACATTAAGACAATACAAAAAAATGCTTTATAATATAAATAGATTAAAACGATTAAACAAAAAACAAATCAGCAAGGCCAGAGTATGGGTTTATATAGGAGGTAAGCTAGTTTTGGTAGACAATGAAATCATACCAAATAATATTACTAACCAAGCAAAATTACCTTATTACTCAAAAAAAAATTTTTGGTTAGAAGCAATTAAAAAACAAAAAAAATTCAATTTTAAAAAAAGTTTCTTTAAAAAAATGTTTTTTGAGCAATTGAAGTATAATCGAATAAATATAATTAATTATAAGTTCCTTAAAGACGATTTGAAAAAAAAATAATCTATTTTTTCTTAAATAAAAGGAATCTGTTGATAGTTAATTTAGCAGAATTTTTTTTAGAAACAGTGTTTGTGTCAAAAATTGAGGATATAAGCTTAAATCTTTTTTCATTTTTATTTATGATTTCGTTAATATCTTTATCCTTTAAAAAAATTATAGGATTTTCTCTCTCAAAAAAATAGCTTTTAGTATAGTTTTTGCTGGAAATTTCATAATCAAAAATATCTTTATTTTTTTTTTTAATAGTTGCATTTGAGGATAATGAATTAAAAAAAAACCATTTTTTTTTAAATAATTGTGACAGTTTTTAAAGAAATCAAGTTGTTTTGATTTTGTTAAATAATTAAAAGTATCTAAACTAAAAATTAAATTAAATTTTTTTTCTAATTTAGGAAAAGAGATATTTAAATCACAATTATAAAAGTTGTTTTTTTTTACCTTTGAAAGCTCAATAATTTTTTTTATTTTTTTTTTCCTCAATTCAATTCCATGGATACTTGCACCTCTTTTTTGAAATTCCACTAGGTTTTGACCTTCCCCAAAACCAATGTCCAAAACATTTTTATTTTTAAACTTGAAATTATTATTTTTTAAGAGCCTAAATAACGTGAAGCTTGCGCACATATCAAGGTTTTCAGTTTCTAACTTGTCCCAATATTTTTTAACTTTTTTTAATAACATTTTTGTTAGTTTTATTTTGAGATTACTATATACATGTTAAAATAATCTTTATCATGAATATTAATATTTTAAATAATAAAATTTCCGGGATTACCTATCACTACGTAAGGGAATATAAAAGTAGTAATTTTAAAAAGATTAATTATTTAGAAATAAGAAAATTCAAAGATCAAATTAATTACTTAAAAAAAAATTTTAATATTATTAAATTAGAGGATATTTTAGAATTAAACGTTGATAAAAAGAAATATAAAAAACCCTTTGCTTTTTTAACATTTGATGATGGTTATTATGATCATTACGAGTATGTTCTGCCCGTATTGGATAAATTTAAGTTACAAGGAATGTTTTATCCACCTGTAAAAATTTTTGAAAAGAAATTTATATTAGATGTTAACAAAATTCAGTTTGTAGTTGCCTCAGTTAAGGACAATAAAAAATTATTATCTGAAATAGAAAATTTTTGTTTAAAAAAATTTGATATAAATCTAAAAAAAATAAATTTAGATAAATTCAATATGAAGGATAGATTTGACACTGAAGAGTTATCTTTTATTAAGAAACTTCTTCAATTTATTTTACCAAAAAAAGTACGTAATAAAACTAACGATTACTTGTTTAAAAAATATGTGACAAAAGATTTCGAAGAATTTAGAAAAAAATTATACCTTAGTGAAAAACATATAAATGAAATGATTAACTGTGGAATGCATTTTGGCTCACATAGTACCAACCATGAATGGATGCAATATTTAGATAAAGATGATCAAGAAAAAGAAATTTCTAAATCAATTAACTTTTTAAAAAAAAAATTTAAATTAAATAAAAATCATTATTCATTCTGTTATCCATATGGTTCGTATAATAAAAATACAATAAAACTTTTGAAAAAATACAAATTTAAAATAGGATTTACAACTAGACCAAATGCATTTGTAAGAAATAAAAAAAATGACTTATATTCTTTTCCTAGATTTGACACTAATGACTTTAGGAACTAGTTTTTTTTTTAAATAATTTATTCCATTTTGGAAGCTTTGAAAATATTTCTCATTCTTGGAATTAATTTTAATTTTGAATTCATTCTCGACTGATGTTAAAATTTTGACATGTTTCATACTATCCCAGTTTTTAAAAATATTCATTTTTATATCTTTTTTTTTTGCAATTAAGTCTTTTTTTAAATTTTCATTAATTTTGAATTCTTTTTTAAAAATTTTAAGTATTTTTTTTTCAATCATCTATTAAATTTTCTAACTCTTTAATATTTATTTTTCCACTTTTATTTAATGGAAATTTTTTTAAAAAAATAAAATTACTTGGAATTTTATATTGTTCTAATTTCTTTCCTAAAAATTTCTTAATTTTTTCAATATCAATATATTTTCCTTGAATAAATGAAATTATTTCATTCTTGAAAAGATTTGTGTAAGTATTATTAAATCCATACTCCCTTAAAAAATAATTTATTTCACTTAGTTCTATTCTGTGTCCTTTATATTTTATTTGACTATCTATTCTATTTTTGAAGTAAAAATTTCCTTTAAAAATATTGGCATAATCTCCTGTTCTGAAATATCTCATTTTATTGAATGTAACAAATTTTTTCTTTGTTTCTAAAGGACTATTAATATAACCAGGAGATATTTGTTTGCCTGAAATTAAAATTTCGCCCTTTTTTTTTTGAAATTTTTTGTTTTTTAAGAGATTTAATTTTGAATTTGGAATAGCCTTACCTATTGACATTATCCCATCAGATAAATTTTTAAAATTTTTTTTATTTATTTCTCAACAAGTGACTGATACAGTTGTTTCTGTAGGCCCATAGCAATTAAATATTTTTATTTTAGGGTTCTGTTTAAATATTTTTTTAACTTGATTTTCATAAAGTGGTTCCCCGCAAAATAAAATCTTACTCACAAATTTAAAGTTTTTTTTATTTAAACCTTTAGAATTATCTATATAATCTATCAAACTTGGTGTACTCACCAAATATGAAATCTTATTTCTATTAATCATATTACCAGGAAAAACCATATCGAATTTACTAGGTAAATAAAGTTTTCCTCCTGAGCAAATAGATGTGTAAAAATCACACACAGAAACATCAAAACTTATAGAAATAAATTGTGAGCAATGCTCATTAATTTTAAGTTTTATTTTTTTTACAATCCAATCAATATATGTGTCTAAGTTTTTTCTAGATATTATTACTCCTTTGGGCTCTCCTGTAGTTCCTGATGTGAATAAAATATAAGCATTTTTTGATATCGAATATTTTTTTTTTTTATTTTTTGATTCAAAATTTAAAATTTTCTTTTCATCAATTAATCTAATATTTGAATTTAATTTTATTTTTTTTTCTGTTGATAAAAAATTTGCATCACAAATTTTAATGACTTGTCGTATCTTAATTATAGGCATATCTTTATTGATTGGAATATAGTATCCACCAGCTAAAATTGTTCCAATCATGGAAACATAATCAAATTTTTTATTAGACTCTAGTATGCATACAATAGGAGTTTTATTTCCACTTAGTTGAGAAATATAATCTTTAAATTTAAGACATAAATTATAGAATTCTTTATATGTAATTTTATCGTTAATACTTTCTAATAAGATGTTATTTGGATGATCTTTGACGTATTTTAAAAATAATTTAATAAATTTTGGATATAACATTTTATTTTTTTATTTTGATTAATGCATTTTTATTTTTTTTGAACATTATATTCCCATATTTTAAAAAATCTTTTAAACTTAAAGAATAACTTAAACCATATTTCAATTCGGCTTTATTTATTTTTGCGCCGAGCTTTTCAATTTTTTTAAATGCTAAGTTAAAGTCAAATTCTATCTCTTTAGGACGACTTGAATACTCAACTTTTATCGTTTTAATTTTTTTTCCAACTAAAATTTTTTTTTTTAAAATCATATTATTTCTATAAGGAACCTTATTTAAATACTCTAAGTGTATAAAAAACGTTCCTGCCTCATTAGCATCACAACCAAGAAAAATACATTTGAAATTGTTTTTAGTCATTATATCAAAATCAGAGTCCTGGCCTAAAGATATAGTAGGATCAATTTTTTCTTTTAAAATATTTGCTTTATGTCCTAATGCAATGTGACTATGAATAAGTCGTTTACTCCTAGTCTTTTTTAATTTAAAAAATTCTTTAACTAATAAACTCGAGGAATAATTATGTTTCAGAGTTTTGATATTGAAAATATAATCTTTGTTTTCAAAAGTGTAACTTGGCATTACGATTGTTCCTTTTGAGCCTATGTATTTAATCAATATATTTAAAAATTTTTTTGAAAAACGTTTATCTATTATTCCAAATGAAGATAATTTCGAATAGACTAAAATATGATCATTTTTTTTGATTTTCAATTTTTTAAAATGTTTAATGATATTTTTTTTAAAAGCGTCCATAATAAACTTTAAAGATATATATATTGTTTTAAAAATTAATTAAATTTTAAAATATATTTGCCATTATGAAAAAAAAAATTACGATTATTGGTGGAGGAATTACTGGCGTTGTTATAGCAATATATTTATGTAAAAAATATGATGTAACAATTTATGAGGGTAGTAAATGCCTTGGTGGAGTTTTAACTGATGTAAATCATAACAACAATTTTTTTCTAAATGGCTGTCATTATTTTAATGTAAAATCAGATTGGTATAAGACAGTTTTTTCTATTATCAAAAATGATTTGAACATTTTTGACTTTACAACACATAGTTTTACAGAGTACCCAGATCAACAAAGCATCTCATCTAATAAATTTGAATGTCCTGTTTTTAATAAAATTGAATTTAACACCAAACATAAAGAGAGCAATATTACCTTATCAAATAGATTTGACCTTTATGATAAAGATATAAGTGTCTTTTTAAAAGATATAGTTAGAAAATTAAAAATTGATCCAGATGATTTAATTTATGACAATGCTATTAATTTTCAATTAGATAGAATTACTAGTATTGAAGATGAGAATGAAATCAGGAAACTTAAAGAAAAAAAAATTTATGATCAAATTTATGCTTTAGAGTCAAAAAAGTTAAAAATTTTCCATAAGGCTGCATTACCAATTAATGGATATAATGTTATTTTTGAAAAATTTAAAAATTATTTGATATCAAAAAATGTAAAGATTTTTTGTGGAAAAAAAGTAATCCCAATTTGGGAAAATGAATATTTAACATTAAACTATAATAAAGAAATCTTGGATTGTGAAAAAGTAATTTGGACAGCCAATCCTGTTGGATTAATTTATAAATATTTTTCAAAACCTTTAGAATCAAAAAGTTTCAAAGTAAAACAATTAGATTTTGAGTACAGTAATGATTTTTTTAAAAATATTTACATACAAGTTTTTTCTAAAAATACATCTATTTTTAGGATTTTTTTATATAAACTCTCTGGTAAACAAAAAATCTCAGTTGAATGTTCAGACTCAATGAATGAAAATTTTGAGGATATAAAAAAAAAGTTGATAAAAATTTTAATTTCATTTGAAATTGGCTTTAATCAATCTAATCTAAAATTTGTCGGATTATCTACTTCATCAAGACATGATATATGTACTGTTCATGATTTTGATATGATTTCAAGATTTAAAGACTCAATTAAGAATTCCAATCTTATCACATCAGACTGGGAAGTGTATGGAAGAGATGCAAAAATTAATAATTTACTTATCAAATTAAAAAAACTCAATGTTATCTAAATTAAATTGAATAAATATTTTTTATTTTAGAAATCTGTTTTGATAATATAAAAAAAATAAATTTTTTAAAGTTCTAAAAATTTCATTCGATGGAATTTTAGATTTTCCTTGTTTTCTATTCCTAAAATTAATTGGAATTTCATTTATATCGACACCATGTAAGTGAAGTCTATAAATAGTTTCCATAAAAAAACTATAACCTCTTGAATTAATAATATTAATATCAAAATTCTTTAATCTAATAAGATTAAATCCTCTGTATGAGGTGGTAAATTCATTACAATTTAATCCTAAAACCCTTTTGATTAATTTATTTCCAAGAACACTGAGAATTAATCTAAAACCACTCATCTCACAATTACCTCCTTTGATGTATCTTGAGCCAATAACAAAAGAGTTATTTTCCAATTTATCTAAAATCTTTGGTACCTCAACTGGGTCATGTGAGAGATCAGCATCCATTGAAATAAAGTTTTCATAACCTTTTTCTTTTGCATATTTGAATGCAAGTTTATGGGCAGTATCTAAACCAGATTTACCATCCCTCACTATTACTTTTAAATTGGTTAAATTTTTTTCTAAATTTTCTAAAATTTTCCAGGTACCATCTGGACTTTTGTCATCTATTATAAGGATGTCTATATCAATATTAAGATTATTTAATTTTTCGACGAGTGTTTTGATATTATCTTTTTCATTGTATGTTGCTGTGAATATAAGTGTTTTACTCATAAAAAAATTGGTTTAATAACTATAACAAAAGTAATAGAAATAATTTCGAATTATTTATATGAAATATAAAAAAACCGCAATTATCTTTGGAATTTCAGGTCAGGATGGTGCTTATTTATCTCATTTTTTATTACAAAAAGGATACAGAATAATTGGTACAACGAGAAATAAATCAATCAGAAATTTACACCGCTTAAAAAAATTAAAAATTATCAAAAAAATTATTCTATTAAAAGGTGTGGCAACCGATTTAAATTTTTGCAAAAAAGCTATAAATTCAGAAATCAATGAAATTTATTATTTTGCAGGAGACTCTTCAGTGGTGAAGTCTTTTGAAACTCCAGAAATTTCTCTCAAAAGTAATACTGAAGGTATCTTAAATATTTTAAGAGTTTTAAAACAAAAAAAAAGTAAGGCTAAATTATTTAATGCAGGCTCAGGTCAATTCTATGGTGATAATAAAAAAAATTTTTATAATATTCATTCAAAAATAGAGCCACAGAGTCCGTATGGAGTTTCAAAAGCAGCTGCTTATTGGTTAATTAAAATTTATAGAGAAAAGTATAATATTTTTTGTTGTACAGGAATTTTATTTAATCATGAATCTCCTTTAAGATCTAAAGAATTTGTAACAAAAAAAATTATTGATACAGCCTTAAAAATAAAAAGAAAAAAAAGTGTTATATTAAGACTAGGTAATGTTAAAATAGTTAGAGATTGGGGATGGGCACCCGATTATATTAATGCTATTTGGCTTATGATGCAAAGAACCAAGCCAAGAGATTTCATAATTGGATCTGGAAAAACTTATTCACTGGAAGATTTTGTAAATGAAGTTTTTAGATATCTAAATATAAGTAAAAAAAATCTACGAACTAATGTTAAAAAATATAAGAGAAAAATTGATTTGAGAGGTTATAAAGCCAACATTGCAGATACTCAAAAAATATTGAAATGGAAACCTAAATTAAGTTTTAAACATATCATTCATAAAATGATTAACAATGAACTATTTTAATTTAATATTTTCAAATAAATCTATTTTAAGAATATTTCAACTAGAAACTTTTAAAAAATTTAAGATTGAAGGAGATATTATAGAATTTGGGGCTTCCGAAAAAATAAATAAAAATTTTTGTAATCCTAATTTAGATAACTGTAAAATTACTTTTTCAAATATTTATCCTTCAAATAAGGAATATCTAAATATTGATTTGCAAAAAAATATTAATTTAAAGACCAAATTTGATTATATCATTATTTTTAATGTATTAGAACATCTTTTGGATCCTAATTTAGCTTTGAAAAATTTATCCACTATTTGTAAAAAAAACGGAAAAATCATTGGGTCCACTCCTTTTCTTTTTAGAGTCCATGGTGCACCAAAAGATTATTCAAGATTCACAAAAGATCACTTAGTAGAATTATTAAAATCAAACAACTTTGGTAATATAGAAATTATTGAACTTGGAACTGGCCCATTTTTAGCTTGCATTTCCTTATTAAGAAGTTACCTCAAATATTTACCAATTTTTTATCAATTATTAATTTTGCTATCCTTATTTTTTGATAAGTTGATTAAATTATTTATCAAAACTGATCCTAAGAAAATTTATCCAATAGGATACCTTTTTTTTGCTACTAATAGTTAAAAGTGAAAAATAAAATAATTTCTTTATAATGAAATTGTATAATCTAAAATAAATTAAATGAAATTATTTTACTGGTCACCTTTTTTATCTAATATAGCGACAATAGATGCGGTTATAAATTCAATAAACTCCTTAAGAAAGTATGATAAAAATAATAAATATAAAACCTTCATTATTGATTCCTTAGGAGAGTGGCAAGAAAAATTGGACAGAATATCAGGAATTGGAGTCATTAAATTGCACAATAAAAATTATTATAAATTTTTACCGAAAGGTAATTTCGTAAAAAGTCGATTATCGCAAATGATTATCTTTATATTAAATTTAAATTCATTAAGAAAATTATTACTTAAAGAAAAACCCAATTTTTTAATTGCCCACTTAATAATATCTTTACCGTTAATTCTATTTTTTTTTTTTAAGTTCGAAACTAAATTAATTATAAGAATATCGGGAACGCCAAAACTTAACAAATTCAGAAGGTTTTTTTGGACTTTATTTTCTAAAAATGTTCATATGGTAACTTGCCCAACTCAATCAACTTTAAAAAAATTAGATTCATTTAAAATTTTTCCTAAAGAAAAATTAAAACTTCTTTATGATCCAATACTAAAAGTAAATTCTATAAACACCAAAAAAAAAGAAAAAATAGAAAATAAATTTTTAAAAACTGATTATATTCTTAGTATTGGAAGGTTGACAAAGCAAAAAAATTTTTTTTTATTAATAAATGCCTTTAAAGAGATAATAAAAGAATATCCAAATTTAAAATTGATTATTCTAGGAGAAGGTGAAGATAGAGAAAAACTTGAAAAGTTAATCAAAAATTTAAACTTAGAAAATATAGTTTTTTTAGAGGGATATAAAAAAAATATATTTAATTATTTACATAATTGTGAATGTTATATTTCATCATCTTTATATGAGGACCCAGGTTTTACTTTAATAGAGTCAGGATTTTTAAATAAGCCAGTTATTGCAGCTGACTCAAACACAGGACCATCAGAAATATTAAATGATTCTAATAATGGTTTTTTGTTTAAAAATAATGATAAAATTTCTCTCGTTAATCAATATCTTTATTTTAAAAAATTGAGCGCTACAGAGATTATGAAAAAAAAAAAAAATCTTAAAAAATTCTCTAAAAATTTTTCAATTTTTAAACATTTTCAAAATTTAGAAAAAATTTTGTCTAATTAGTTTAATTCGATAAAAACTAATAATTTGTATTTTTAAGAATTAATTATCTTATAACTAATATTATTCACAATGGTCCTTAAACTTTTTGTTAATATCAAGCAAATAACAAATTTATTTACATTAAAATTATAACATTTTTTCAACACGAAATATTTATATCGTTTATAAAATAATATTGATATATCAATATAATTTTATGCAAATATTAATTACAGGTGCAGCAGGTTTTATAGGGTTTGGTATAACCAAATATTTATTGAACTCATCTAATGTCAAAATAATTGGTATTGATAACTTTAATAATTATTATTCAAAAAAATTAAAAAAAGATCGTATCAAGGAATTATCTAAACATAAAAAATTTTCATTTTTTAATATTAATATTTTGAATAAAAAAAAGTTAGAAAAAATTTTTAAAGTTAAAAAAATAAATTTGATTATAAATTTAGCAGCTCAAGCAGGAGTACGTTATTCATTGGAGAAACCCAATGAGTTTGTCGATAATAATATTCAGGGATTTTATAACCTTATCGATGTAAGTAAAAAATATGGGATTAAGAAAATCATTTATGCTTCTTCTAGTTCGATTTATGGAGACTCTAAAAAGTTTCCTTTAAAAGAAGATCAAAAAGTTTACCCAAAAAATATTTATGCTTTATCAAAAAAAATAAATGAGGATATGGCCGAGGTATTTTCAAAACAATACAATATCTCCTTTATTGGATTAAGATTTTTTACAGTTTATGGAGAATGGGGAAGGCCAGATATGTTTTTGATGAAATATTTAACTTCAAGTTACAACGAAAAATCAAATTTTTATTTAAATAACTTTGGTAAACATACACGTGATTTCACTTATATATTGGACGTTTGTAAGATTATTTCAAAACTCCTCTTTAGCAAAAAAAAATTAGATCACGAAATATTTAATATTTGTTCAAATAAACCTAAAAAATTAACTGACATAATTGAAAAAATTAATTTTTTAACAAATAAAAAACCAAAATTATTTAAAAGAAAATTGCAACAAGCCGATGTGGTTAAAACTCATGGTGCCAACAAAAAAATTAAAAATTTTATTGGAAATCAAAGTTTTACGCCAATCGATGTTGGCTTAAAAAACACTATAGAGTGGTTTAAGGATTATTATAAAATTTAACTTTATTGAATATTTTTTTAGTCACATTTTTTCAAAAAAATAGATCTTTAAATCTTTTAAGTCAACTTTTACATTTAAATTTTGAAGGAATTTTATTTTAGAGAAAAATTTAAATATAAAACTCAGTCTTGGAAAAATTAAAATTAATTTTTCAATAAGATATCCAAAACTCACATATCTAGGATCATTTAAAATCTTTACTAATTTAAGATTATTGTTTTTTCCAAAAACTTCTAGGGTTCTATTGGAAAAAAAAACAATATGAAATGGTATTAACCAATGGTAATTTTTACCAGTAATTTTTGCATATAAAGAATCAATGTTAAATGTGGTAAGAATTAGTTTTCCGTTTTCATTAAGTAATTCATTTACTTGAGACAAAACTTTATAAGGATCATTAAAATGCTCAATTACATCTGCCATTATAATTAAGTCGTATTTATTTTTTTTTTTTAAATGATTTTCAATTGTTTCATTGTAAATATTTAAATTAAAATTATTTTTTGCGTAATTTGAAGCATGTTTAGAAAGTTCTAATCCTGAATAGTTTTTAACTTTATCTTTTAACACCGAACCTAAAACTCCATAATATGAACCTATTTCAAGTACATCTATATCTTTATTAATAAAACTAGTTATTCTTTTAACAAGTTTCTCAAAATAATATTTTTTAAATTTTATCTGAGATATATATTTATCATCTGCAATATCTTGATATGTTTCTTCAATTTGATTTTTATCTATTTTGAAAATTAACTCAGAAAAAATAATTCTACATTTATTACACTCATAAATAGAGGGTTTATCATAGGTATCTGTTGTACAACTAAAATTAATCTTTTTGTAATCCAAATTTCCCGAAAAATATTTGATCTTAATTTCACCGTCACAGATGTGATTTGGACATTTATTATTTTCTGCAATTGTCATAACTTAGATAAAGAAAAGTTTACTAAAATTTAAATTTATTATTAAAAAAAAAATATATTTTTTAAATTAAAAATATATAACATTTACTAGCGATTTAAAATAATAATGAATAATAAACTCTTAAAAAATTTTAAAATATATGTGGCTGGTCATAATGGTATGGTTGGGAGAGCAGTTGTGAGATATTTAAAAAAAAAGGGAGTTAAAAATATAATTTTTGTAGAGAGAAAAAAACTTAATTTACTTAATGTTAAAGATTTAGAAAAATTTATTAAGTCTAAAAAACCTGACATAATTATTAATTGTGCTGGAAGAGTAGGGGGCATATTAGCAAATGCAAGTTATCCTGTTGAGTTTATGAATGAAAACATTTTCATACAATTAAATTTAATCAATCTTTCTCATAAATATAAGATTAAACATTTTGTTAATCTTGGAAGTTCATGTATTTATCCAAAAAACTCAAAGCAGCCAATTAGAGAAAAATATCTTTTATCTAGTCAGCTTGAAAAAACCAACGAAGCATATGCACTTGCAAAAATAGTTGGATTGAAAGTTTGTGAATTTTATAATCAACAATACAAAACAAACTTTTTTACACTGATGCCATGTAACTTATATGGTCCTTATGACAACTTTCATTTAAAGAATAGTCATTTTATACCAGCCCTAATAAAAAAATTTATTGAAGCAAAAAGACGAAATAAAAATTCAGTTGAAATTTGGGGCTCTGGTTTACCACGAAGAGAGGTAATGCATGTAGATGATTTAGCAAATGCAATAGGATATCTATTACAACTTAAAATTAATAATGACAAAAAATTTTTAAAAATTTTAAAGAATAATTCTCTAATTAATGTTGGATCTGGTCAAGAATTTCAAATAAAAAAGTTTGCAGAAATTATTAATAAATTAACTTTCTCTAATAAAAAATTAAGGTTTAATAAAAAATTTCCTGACGGTACAAAAAGAAAAATTTTAGATATTTCGATTTTAAAAAAAATTGGATGGAGATCTAAAATAAATCTTTATGATGGTTTGAAAAATACAATAAGCTGGTACAAAACAAATTACTAGTGCATACAATTAAATTTGAATAATGAGATTATTAATTTGAAAAAAAAAATTATTTTTTATATTCCTTCAATAGAGGGAGGAGGTGTTGAAAAAAATTTATACTTATTGATAAAATATTTGCCTAAACAAATTGGTAAAATTCATATCATAACTGCAAACAAGAAAAACAATTATTCAAGTAATATAAACTATGTTTGTCCCAATTCAGAATATTGGGGTAAAAGTAGCAGAACATTAAAAAATATAATTTGCATTTATTTATTGATTAAAAATTTTTGGTCCTCAAAAGCTGTAATTTTATCTTTCCAATCAAACCTTACTTCAATAATTATATCAAAGATATTTGGATTTAGAGTCTTAATAAGACTTAATACAAGTTTAAGAAAATACCTAAGCAATTTTTTTAAAAGAATTACTTTTAAATTTTTTTATTCTTTATCTGATGTCATAATTGTTAATTCAAAATTTTTTCAAAAAGAATTAAACGAATTAAGTCTAAGATCACATTTGATTTATAATTTAAATACTTATGAGAAAAAAAGAAAAAAATTAGATTTTTTTAAAAAATTCAAAGGTTTAAAAATATTGAACATAGGAAGATTAACCGATCAAAAAGATCAAACAACAATTATAAAAAGTTTAAAAATTTTAAAAAAAAAAGATATAAACTTTAAATGTATTATAGTTGGAAGGGGCGCATTAAAAGATATATTAATTAGTGAAATTAAAAGGTTAAATTTAGGCAAGAATATAAAATTAGTTGGATTTAAAAATCATGCAGAACAATATATTTCACAAAGTGATATTTTTGTATTATCTTCAAAATTCGAAGGACTTCCAAATGTTCTTATTGAAAGCCAAAAATATGGTGTGCCGATTATTTCAAGTAATTGTCCAACAGGACCTAGAGAAATATTGATGAATGGTAGGCTAGGAGAATTATTCCCAGTTGGTAATTATGATATTTTAGCAAAAAAATTGTTTTATTTTTCCCAAAATAAAAAAATTTTAAAATTAAAATCCTTTCATGCAAAAAAATATTTAAAAAGGTTTGATCCCATAATAAATTCAAAAAAGTATTCAAAACTAATTTTGAAACAGTATGAAAAACTATAAAATTTCAATTATAACTGTAACTAAAGACTCTGAAAAATTTTTAACTCAAAACATTTTGAGCGTTAAATCACAAAAATATAGAAACTTTGAACACATAATTGTTGACGGAAATTCAAAAGATAAGACAATTAAAATAATTAATTCCTATAAAAGAAGCGTGAAATTTATAAAAAATAAAAAAGATAAAGGTTTATATCACGCAATGAATGTTGGAATTAAAAAATGTTCTGGAGACATTATTGGAATATTAAATTCAGATGATATTTATTTCAAGAATACATTAAAGATAGTTAATGAATACTTTAATAAACATAGAGATTTAGATTTTTTATTTGGAAGTGTTTATAAGCATAAACTTTTAACTGGTTATAATCCAAATATTATTAATTGGAGTTTTGGATTTTATACTACTCATTCTGTGGGTTTTTTTATAAAAAAAAAATCTCAATTTAAAGTAGGATTTTATAATATCAAATATAAATACTCTGCAGATTACGACTTATTTTTAAGGATGATTAAAAAATTTAGATTAAAAGGTATATCCACAAAAAAAAACGAAATTTTTGGAAGATTTAGACCAGGTGGTCTTTCCTCAAGAATAAATTTTTTAGATTATTTAATTGAATGCAATAAAATAAGGATCAATAATGGTCAAAACTTTATCCAAGTTTATTTTATTTTCATTTTAAGAATTTTAAAAAATCTCAAGAAAATTAAAAAATGAATATTTATATTTGTTCTATTCTAAGTAAAAAAAATTTAAAATTTTTAAATGAGCATTTAAAATCTCTTAATAGATTAAAAATTCCAAGTAATTGTAGGTTAAAGTTCATATTTGTTATGAATCCTAGAGTTTACTTTACAAAAGATTTACTAAAAAATTTTTTAAAAAGAATAGACTATTTAATTCTCGAAAGTATTAAAGATAATATCCCAGACTCTCGAAACGTTTTTCTTAAATTTTTAAAAAATAAAAATGTTCAATATGCAGGATTTGTAGATGATGACAGTATAGTAGACAAAAATTGGCTATTAAATATGATGAAGTTTTCTAATCAAAATAATTGTGATATAGTTGGTGGCCCCCAATACCATGAAGTTAAAAGTAAGATTTTTAATAATTATTATAATATCCTAGAGCCTGCTCGTCGTCATGGTCAATTAGTAAGCTGGGTAGCAACAAATAATTGTTTTTTTTCAAAAAAAGTTTTTAGTGAATCAAAAGTTTTTTTTGATCCTAGATTTGCAAATATTGGTGGAAGCGATCAATTATTTTTTAGTGAACTTAATAGAAAAAAATTTATTATCAAGTGGAATAAAAATTCATTTATTACTGAAAATTTTAATCCTCAAAGAGAAAATAAGAGATGGTTTTTTAGAAGAAATTTTAGATATGGATATTCAGGTAATTTGATTGATAAAAAAATTTATGGAAATTTTGGTGTATTAATTATTTTTATAAAATTACTTTATTTAATAAGTGCAACATTACTTTTTATAATTATTCCATCTCGTAAAAATTGGATAAAAGCTTGTTTTTTATTTCTAAGAGCCTCAGGAAGATTTATGGGATTACTGAATTATAAACCTAAAAGATATATATAATTCGAAGCAATATAATAAGTTATAAAATAAAAAAAGATGATGTAATTACTTTTTTTGATCGATAACAAAATCTTATGTTTGTCAAAGAAATTTAAAAAAATAATGTAAAACATTGGTTCAAAATATTTTTGAAAAATAAAAAAGCCTGAACTAAAAGTAACTAACAATAAAACAACAAGAACATAATTGGATAATGTATTTTGACTAAAATATAAAAGAAAATAAATTCCAAAAAAAGAGACAGGAATGACTAAATATGGATTGTTAAATAGAAAATAAGAGAGTTTTAAAATAACACCACCACCAATGTTGCCATTATAAATAAAATTTATACTACATAAAAAAGATATTATAACACTTACGATGAAAATTTTTTTATTAAAAAAATATGATATACCAAATTTATGTCTCTCATAATTATTGATTATTGTTTGGACTATAAATGGAACTAAATAAAATAAAATCATTGAGGCACTTACTAAAACAGACGAATTTAAGTTTGTAGTGCTCTGTTTTAAACCAAACAATAAAAGAGGATTTAAGATTACAAAGTATACTCCTGGTATTGCACACAAAGCGATAAATAAAGAAATAAAAATGAATCTTTTTAAACTTATTTTGTTTACTAAATAAGTTAATAGAAAGATAAAAAAGAAAACATAAAATTGTTTAGTATAACAAGCTAAAGTTAAAAATATAATAGAAAATATTAATTTAGTATTTTTTTTATGATTAGTTTTTATAAAATAGTTAAAATAAAAAATTCCTAAAGAAAAAAATATAAGTGCAGTATTATGATTATTACCCCAAATTGCAGAATATTGGAAAACTGGTAAAATAAAAATTAACGAGGATAATATAAGAATTGAATATTTATCTAAATTTTCAAAACGTTCTTTCAGTAAAAAATATAAGATTAAAGGTAGTAAAAATGAAATTATTAACACAGACATTAAATAAGAATTTATTGAATCAATAAAACTCAATTGTGAAAATATTAAATGATGAAGAGGAAAATTAATTAAATTTACGTTTTCGCCTAATGTTATAGTGAAAAGATTATTCAGGTCTTTTTTTAAGAAAATAATATAATTCCAATGAGTTACTAAATCACTTACAACTCCTCCAGTTTTTGTTTGAATACCGTAATCAAGTAAAAGTGGACTATAAGCAAATGTACCATAAATATTTGATAAATTGATTTTTAATAAAAAACTTATTAATAATGTTATTATAAATAGAGTTGTAAATATCCAAACAAAATATCTATTTATTAAGAGTTTATCTAGGATGTTTAAAAAAAATTTCATATCAATAATTATACCTTATCATAAAAAAAGTAATTTTTTTAAAGAAACAATCGCATCTATAAACAAACAATCTTATAAAAAATTTGAGGTAATAATTATTTATGATGATACTGATAAATCAGAATTAGATTATGTAAAGAAAATTTTAAGAAATTTTAGATTTAAAAAAAAATTAATAATTAATAACAAAATTATAGGTGCTGGTTTATCAAGAAACAAAGGTTTGAAAGTTGCAAAGGGTGAATATATTGCTTTTTGTGATGCTGATGATTTGTGGAATAAAGACAAACTCAAAATACAATTAAGATTCATGAAAAAAGAGAATATATTATTTTCTCATTCAAATTATTTAATCATTGACTCTACTTCAAAAAAAATTGGTAATTTAAAAGTTCCAAGAAATATTTCTTATGATCAATTGATTAAGAGTTGTGATATCGGATTATCAACAGTTATGATTTCTCGATCGTTAAAAAAAAATAATTTTTTTTCTAGCTTAAAAACTAAAGAGGATTATTTATTATGGATTAAATTAATAAGACATCTAAAAAATTTTAAAAGTATTAACAAAGACCTGGTTTATTGGAGATATTTGAAAAATTCTCTGTCATCTTCAAGTGTTCAAAAATTAGGGGATGCATTTGAATTGTATAAAAATCATCTAAATTTTAGTTTTTTGTTTTCAATTTTTTGTGTATTAAGACTAAGTTTTAATGCTTTGATAAAAAAAACTATCATATATTTTAAAATTTAATGGAAAATCTAACTTTAGTAATACCAGCAAAATTTGAAGCCACAACTCTTCCAGTTGTTTTAAAAGAAATAAAAGACCTTAATCTTAGTTGTAAAAAAATTGTAGTAGTTCCAAAATATGATGAAGAAACACAAAAGGCATTAGAGGGGACTGATTGTCATGTTTTAATACAAAAAGGTGAAGGCTTTGGAAATGCTCTTATCGAAGGTTTAAGACATTCTTCAACTGAGTATTCTTGTATTTTTAATGCTGATGGCTCTTTTGACCCAAAATATTTAAAAGAAATGTTGAATAAAAATATGGATAATAATGAATTTATATTCAGCACAAGATATAAAAAACCTGGTGGCAGTGACGATGATACAATATTAACGTTTTTTGGAAACTATTTTTTCACCTTACTCTGTAAGATCTTATTTAGATTAACTATCTCGGATGTTTTATATACTTACGTGATGGGTAAAACGAGTGCATTTAAAAATTTAAATTTAATTTGTAATGATTTTTCTTTTTGTGTTGAATTGCCTATAAAGGCAAAATTTAGATCCTTTAGAGTTTTTGATTTTCCATCTTATGAAAGACCAAGAATTAGTGGAAAAAAGAAAGTAAATGAGCTAAGAGATGGTTTTTTAATTTTAATTTCTATATTAAAGTTATTTATATTTAAAAAATGAAAAAAATAGCACTGATAACAGGAATTACTGGTCAAGACGGCTCATACCTAGCTGAACTGTTATTAAAAAAAAATTATATAGTCCATGGCCTAATTAGAAAATCATCAACATTTAATACAAAAAGAATAGATCATATTTATATAGACCCACATAATAAGACAAATTTTTTTTTACATTATGGAGATTTAACAGACACAAATAGTGTTTATAATATCATTCACAAAATTAGGCCTAATGAAATATATAATTTAGGAGCACAAAGTCATGTTGGTGTCTCATTTGAAAATCCTGAGTATACTTCAGAGGTTTCAGGAATTGGAACATTAAGATTGTTAGAAGCAATAAGATTTTTGAAAATAAAGAATATAAAGTTTTATCAAGCTAGCACTTCTGAACTTTTTGGTGAGACATATGGTAAGAATATATTTAACGAAAAATCTAAATTTCATCCAAAGTCACCCTATGGTGTAGCTAAACTGTACTCATATTGGATTACATCTGTTTATAGAGAGTCATACGGTATTTTTGCGTGTAATGGAATTCTGTTTAATCACGAAAGCCCAAGAAGAGGAGAAACTTTTGTGACGAGAAAAATTACAAGATTTTTAGCTAGAAAAAAATTAGGAAGTAAGGAAATATTGTACTTAGGAAATCTTAACGCAAAAAGAGATTGGGGACATGCAAAAGATTATACAGAGATGCAGTGGAGAGTATTACAACAAAAGAAACCAGATGATTTTGTAGTTGCCACAGGCCAAGCATTTTCTGTGAGACAATTTGTGGAAATAGCCTCTAATTATCTAAATTTAAAAATACATTGGCAGGGCAAAGGATTAAAAGAAGTTGGATATTTAAAAAAAGGATCAAAAAAGGAAGTAATTATCAAGATAGACAAAAATTATTTTAGGCCAAATGAAGTAGAATATTTAAGAGGTGATGCAAGAAAAGCCTTTAGGGTTTTGAAATTTAAACCTAAGTACTCTTTTAAAGATTTAGTAAAAGATATGGTAGAAAGCGACTTAATTGAGGCTAAAAAAAAATTTGAAATTTAGTATATGTCAGAGATTAGTGTATTATTAATCTCATTCTTTTTATGTTTAATTGTTAATTATGTTTTAACAAAATATAATTTTTTAATTGATAAGAAGTTCTTTCCACATAAATCATTTGTAAGTAAAAATTCTGTACCAATTAGCGGTGGTTTAATCTTTGTACTAAGTACATTATTATTTCTTAGATTAGAAAATAATTTCAGCTATATAATGTTTTTAATTTTCTTTGTTGGAATTTTGTCAGACTTAAACAAAGTAAAATCACCTCATAAAAGGTTTTTTTTACAAATAACAGTGATATTAATTTTAGTTTTTTTAAGTAAAACCTTTATATCTTCAATTAGAATTCCTTTATTCGATCAATTACTTTCATACACTTTATTTAAGTATTTTTTTGTCATCTTCTGTCTACTGATTTTGATTAATGGGTCAAATTTTATGGATGGTGTTAATACTTTGTTAATTGGATATTTCATATCTGTAATCTTAATAGTGATAATTTTGGCTAGTAAATACAATTTAATTTTTGAAACCCAAAATCTTGAGATCATTTTTTCTATCCTTTTAGTATTATTTATTTTTAATTTCTTTGAAAAATTTTTTTGTGGGGATGGTGGTTCGTACGTAATATCTCTAATTATCGGATATTATTTAATAGAATTATCAAATTTAAATTTGATTATTTCACCTTATTTTATTGCGTGTTTATTATGGTATCCAGCATATGAGTGTTTATTTTCAATGGTTAGAAAAAAAATTGAAAAATCAAAAATTACTGGTCCTGATAAGAACCACCTTCATCAACTTTTGTTTATTTTTTTAACAAAGAAATTAAAGTTTAAAAGATGGGTTATTAGTTCATTGGCCGGGATAACAATCAACACGTATAATCTAATTATTTTCTTTGTAGCTTTAAAAAATGTCTCACAAACAAAAACTTTAATATTTCTTATAGTCTTAAATATTATTATATATACCTTTATTTATTTTTTATTAAAAAAAAAAAGTTCTTAGAATTATTTTTTTAAATTGGCGAGTCCTAAAAAAAACCAAAATAAAAATCCATTGAATGTTGAAAATAAACTTCCACTTGGCAAAACTGGAATTAAAAAAATGATCAAATAAAAATTAAGAGTAATTTTAAAAAGATTTTTTTCTTTTAAATCATTTAAAAACTTTTTTTTAAAATAACTTAATAAAAAAACAATAAAAATAAAGTATCCTATTAAACCTTGTTCTGACAATAATTCAAAATGAATTTGATGAGGATGGGTTGAGCATCTTTGATGTGTAAACTTGAGATTTTCTTTAAAATATTTTTTATTATAACATTCGTATCTAAAGTTTTTATTACCAACTCCATTTAATTTTTTATTTTTAAAAATTTCAATCGCAGTGTCATAATGTGCAAAATACTTAATATTTTCAAATCTTTGTGAGATAGATTTTGGGTTTTCTACATTAATAACTCTTTTAAAAAATTCTGTTTGTTTTGAAAGGACAGTTGGAAAAATAAAAAATAATAAAATTACAATTAAGCTTGTAAATACAAGTAAATAAATTTTTTTTAAAAACAATTTACTTTCATCTATGAAATAAAAAATTAACAAAAAAAGCAAAACTGATTTTAAAAAAGCAGACCTCTCTCCAGTGATAAGAATACTCAAAAAAACGAGCACCAATATAAGATTTAAAAGAATAATATATTTTTTTGTAATCTTATTTTGTAAGAAAAAAACTGTAGTTATAAATCCAAAACTAAAAAGAAAAGCACCAACTACATTTTCGTCATAAAAGAAACTAGTTATTCTTGTTTCATCTAGACTTTTGAAACCAAATAAGTTTGACCCATTATATTTTTCAAAAAAAATGTCTATCATAATTATAAAAATTACAAATAACCAAAACTTAAAAATTTTTTCTAATATTTTTTTTTTATCTAATAGTAAAGGTATGGCTGCAAAAAGAATTAAAAACTTTAAAAAGAATAATGATCGTATGAGCCCATCGTAACCAAATGATGGATTGATGAAATTATTAATAAACGAGTTTAAACAAATGTATAAATAAAATATTAGAAGCATTATAAAGTGCTGATTTTTTAACCATGTAAAATTTCTAGTTTTTATGACTTCAAAGGAAAATATCAAAAAAATACAAAGTAGATAAAAATTTATAAAAAAGTTTCCGATAATTATTGCTATGGGAAGTGTAGCAAATAGAATAATAATAAAGTTATCCTTTAAATCTAAATTTTTTGATATCATTATTAGAAATACAGAATATTCATATATTGATTTTTAATTTTTACAACAAAGTTTATTTGATGTAAAAGTTGATTGTATTTATTTGTTAATTATGAGACTAAAAAAAATAAAGTTAATCTAATTTTCTTTTTTATATTGATACAATTTAATTATACTTTTAAATGATAAATTTACTTACACTTTATTCTGGTTATCTAATTATTGTATTTTCGATAATTGGTTTTGGATACTTATCATCTAAACTTTTATCTATCAGACTTTCTCTTGGAGAATTAGGTCTCAATGGAATTTTATTTATGACAATTTTATCATATATTACTAATCTTTTTACATCTCATGGATTTATTCACAATTCTATCTTTTTATTTATAGGCTTATTTACTTTACCTTTTATATTAAAAAAAAAATTATTTAGAAAAAAAATAAAACTAATTCTATTAGTCTCGTCAGTTTTTTTCATTGGAATTCTTATGTATAAAACTCACGATGATTTTTTTTTATTATCACTACCCCTATACAATTTCGCTAATTGAATTCAAAAAAATTATTGGTGTAGGTAATTTAGAGCATGGATTCCGCACACCCTCTTCAATATTTTACTTTAATTCTTTATTCTATTTACCGATTTTGGAAAAATCTTTGATAAATAATGGTGCTATATTTTTTTTAATTTTTTCAAATATTCTTTTAATACAAAAAATATTTAATCAATTAAAAAATAGAAGATACAACTTTTTATTAATATTATCACTATTTTCGTTATTGTTTATAAATACAATTTTTTATAGAATAGCTGAACATGGGACAGACAGATCAGCATTAATCCTTATCTTTATCTTAGCAATTTATTATATTGAGGGCACAAATAAAAAATTTAATATAATAAATTTTAAATACTACTATCAAAAAATATTAATAATAATACTTCTTATAGTTTCGCTTAAAAGTTTTTATCTCATTTATACAATCTTCTTATTAATTCTATTTTTTGAGTTTAGAGAAATTATCTTCAAAGAGAGCTTATATAAAAAAGTCTTTTTTGAACCGGTGAGTTATTATTTTTTATTTGGGATTATAATGATAATGTTTACTATTTTCTCAAATACTGGTTGTTTAATTTATCCTGCAAGTTTTACCTGCTTAGAGTCATTTTCTTGGTCCATACCAAAAAAAGAGGTAATAGAAATGAAAATTTGGTATGAACTTTGGTCCAAAGCAGGAGCAAGTCCCACTTATAGAGTAAATGATGTTGATCTTTATTTGTCTGGACTTAATTGGTTACCCAATTGGATAGATAATCACTTTTTTAACAAAATTTCAGATTTTTTATTATCTTTAATTTTGATTGTAATAATTTCTTCTTTTTTTCTTATCAAATTAAAAAGGGTAAAAATATCAAAAAAAAACTTCTATTTATTTTATGTAGTGCTTCTAATTTTACTACTCGAGTGGTTTTTAAATCATCCTGCATTAAGATATGGTGGTTTTACACTAATCGCATTATCTATTTTCATACCTCTAAGTATATTTTTTGAAGGAAGTCTAAATTTGAACTTTAAATTTAAAAAAAAATTAACGTTTTTAATTTTTATATCGTTTACAATCTTTTTATTTAAAAATATTGATAGAATTTTTAAAGAAAATGAAAAATATAATTATAATCCATTAATTAATGCACATTATTTTATAGATGATAATACTGACCATTTTTATGAATTATTTTTAAAAGCAGAAAAAAAAAGAGTTTTTGATAGAGATAAATTTTATATTGTGTTGGATAAAAATTTAATTAAAAATATTCAATTAAACAAATGATCAAAAAAATTATTGTAGTCACGGGTGGAGCTGGTTTTGTTGGTGGAAATTTGATAACAAAACTTTTAAGGGAAACAAAATATAAAATTATAAGTATTGACAATTATAGCTCTGGTTCAGTCAAAAATCATATCAAAGATATAAGAATAAAATATATTAAAGACTCATCATCGAACATCTCAAAAACACTTAACAAATATAAATCAAAAATTCATACAATTTTTCACTTTGGTGAGTTTTCAAGAATATATCAAAGCTTTTTGAAAATGAATGAATGTATCAAATCAAATTCAATAGGAACCCATGCAGTTTTTAATTTTTGTTTATCGAATAAAATAAAATTAGTTTATTCTGCTACTTCTGCAACTATAGGAAATAAAGGAAAAGACAAAAATTTATCACCGTATGCTTTTACAAAAGCTAAAAATTTAGAAATGCTTGAAAACTTAAAAAATTGGTTTAACTTTAAATATGAGATTTTGTACTTTTATAACGTATATGGACCAAAACAAATATCTGTAGGACCTATGGCAACTGTAATTGGTATTTTTGAAAATCAATATAGAAATAATAAACCTTTAACAGTTGTAAAACCTGGAAATCAATCTCGAAGATTTACACATATTGAAGATACTATAGATGCTTGTTTCTATGCTTGGAAAAAAAATAAATGTAGGCATTATAGCATTTCAACTAAAAAAAGTTACACGATTCTAGAAGTTGCTAAAATGTTTGATACAAAAATAAAATTTCTAGCTCCTAGAAAAGGTGAAAGATATGCCTCTGCTTTAACAAATATGAATTTATCAAATAAAGTTTATAAAATATTTGGTAAAATAAGCCTTAAAAATTACATTAAAATCATTGTAAATAGTAAAAAATTAAGACTTAAATAGTTTACATTAAAATTATTTTATGTATAAACCTTTTGCCGGTGATTATTGCGAAAGAGTTATACCCGACACCATT
>MDSZ01176885.1_pt1 | contig 40621 bp, 29 predicted proteins | sample 811201 | NCBI WGS metagenome assembly MDSZ01 (sample SAMN05326647, study PRJNA326480) | marine metagenome | isolation source: seawater | place: Indian Ocean: North | collected 2010 | reverse complement strand
TGACGTCGGACGTCAACTTCTCCACCACATCTGCAGCCTTCAGATTCTCTTTCAACTGATCCACGCTTGACGCACCCAGGATGACTGTGCTGACGTCAGAATTTTTCAGGCACCAGGCGAGACTGAGATGAATAATGGAGATTCCCAACTCATTGGAAAATTCGGTCAATCTTCGCGTTTTCTCAACGCGATCCTGTCCTTGCGGCGACTCGTGCCGCCGCTTGAGAAAATCATATTCTTCCAGCGTCATGCGCGACTCTTGAGGAATGCCGTCTTTATACTTGTTAGTCAATACTCCTGATGCCAGCGGCGACCAGATGGTAGTGCCGAGCCCTTCATCCTGGAAGAGGCGCAGATACTCTCGCTCCATCTTTTCCCGCTGGAAGAGATTGTATTCCGGCTGCTCCATGGTAGGCGGCGTCAGATTGTACTGGCGGGCAAGGCCGTAGGCCGCTCGGATTTCGTCAGCGGACCATTCAGACGTCCCCCAATAGAGAATCTTTCCCTGCCGGACAAGATTATCCATAGCCCGGACTGTCTCTTCAATTGGGGTTTGCCTGTCAGGACGGTGGCAGAAATAGAGATCGAGGTACTCTACATGGAGGCGCCTCAGAGCGGCTTGGCAAGCGTCGGTGATATGTTTTGTGTGCAAGCCGCGCTGGGTCGGCTTTTCCCCGCCCCAGAAAACTTTGCTGGAGACACAGTATGTGTCCCGGGACCAATTCATTTTCTTGAGGACATTTCCCATAATCTCTTCAGACTTTCCGGACGCGTAAACTTCAGCATTATCGAAGAAGTTGACACCGGCATCATAAGCAGTTTTCATACAGTCCGCTGCTGCTGATTCATCCATCTGAGAGGAAAATGTGACCCACGAACCGAAAGAGAGTTCGCTCAGTTTCAGGCCTGATTTTCCCAATCGGCGATAATTCAAGTTCCGGTCTCCTTTAGTAATGAATATGAAACTGACAAACTTACATGGTGGATTGCTCAGGTTCAACGGGTTTGCCGACGGTTCTTTCGTTCATAACCTTGAACGAATAAATTCCCATAGTTAATCAGATTTTTTTCTTAGCAGTAAGGAGATAATTATGTCACTTGTTTCAATGAATCCCGCCACTGGCGAAAAGATTAGAGAATACCATGAGACCTCTCAAGAAGAGACCGAAGTCATCCTTCGACAGGCTCAAGATAACTTTTTGAGATGGCGTGAGACCACTTTTGAACATCGCAGAGATCTTTTACTAAAGGTGGCAGCGGATCTGCGTTCAAATGCTCAATGTTATGCTGAGATCATGACCGCAGAGATGGGTAAACCTATCAAAGAGGGACGGGCGGAAGCTGAGAAATCAGCCTGGGCATGCGAATATTATGCTGAAAACGGGGAGAAATTTCTCGCTCCCGAACCTGTAGAAACAGATGCATCCAAAAGCTATGTCACTTTTCTACCAATCGGGACGGTTCTGGCTATCATGCCTTGGAATTTTCCTTTCTGGCAGGTATTCAGGTTCGCAGCGCCAGTTCTCATGGCTGGCAATGTGGGTGTTCTGAAGCACGCCTCTAACGTCACGGGCTGTGCCTTGGCCATCGAAAAGATATTTCGTGATGCTAGTTATCCCGAAGGATGTTTCAGCTCCTTAGTAATGGGAAGCGACCGGGTGGGAGAACTGATCGATCACCCTGTTGTAAAGGCGGTCACGCTGACCGGAAGCACTCCAGCAGGAAAGGCGGTGGCGGCCCGTGCCGGAAATGCGCTTAAGAAAACTGTTCTTGAATTGGGTGGGAGCGATCCGTACGTGATTCTTGAAGATGCTGATCTGGATCAGGCGGTGACCGCTTGTGTTACAGGACGGCTCATCAATACCGGACAAAGCTGTATCGCTGCGAAGCGGTACATCGTTGTGGAATCTGTAGCCAAAGCATTCGAAGAAAAACTGCTGACAGTGATGAAGGAAAAAACAATGGGCAATCCCACAGACGAGTCAAACGACATTGGACCCATGGCGCGCCACGACCTCCGGGATGAACTCCACGATCAGGTGAAGCAGTCCGTGGATGCGGGAGCACGGTGTCTCATGGGCGGTAAAGTCCCGGATGTTGAAGGAGCGTATTATCCCGTAACTGTTCTTGCGGATGTAGCCCCAGGCATGGCCGCTTATGAAGAGGAAATATTTGGTCCCGTGGCCAGCATTATACCCGTTAGAGATGAAAAGGAAGCGCTGAAGACCGCCAACGACACGCCTTTTGGTCTCGGTGGCGCTGTTTTCACAGGTGATATAATAAAAGGTGAACAGATCGCATCCGAGGTGATAGAAGCCGGGGCATGTTTTGTGAACGATTTTGTCCGTTCAGACCCAAGGCTGCCCTTCGGCGGTGTAAAAGAGAGTGGCTACGGGCGGGAGCTGTCCCGATTCGGCATTCGGGAATTTGTGAATGTAAAGACGGTTTATATCCGGTAATTCGCTCTGACTTAACCTTCTTCCGAAATAATGGCTTCTCTCAACTCCAGTACCACTTTCACGTAATTCAGGGCGTGATTGTAGCGGAGAACTGATTTCCAGTTTCGGCTACCCTTGGAGAAATCAACACTCCCCTTGGCATACCCATTCATCACCATATAGTTAGCCATGCTGGCCAGTACATCAGGCCACTCGAAAGGATGTCGAATGCCGTCTCCGTCAAAATCCACAGCATATCCGCGAAAACTGGACGGAATAAACTGGCCATAACCAAATGCACCGGCATAAGAACCGTCTAGTGACAACGGTGGAATGTTGTTCTCATAACAGTAACTGAGGAATTCAACCATCTCTTTCTCCACCCACTGTTCCCGCCGCGGCAGTTTGTGTATCTGCGTGTGAAGGGCCACAAAAACCGGGTGAGTTTTAGCCCTTAAGCCATATTGAGACTCCACTCCCGCAATGCTTACAAGAAGGAAAGGGTCAACACCGAATTGAGAGGAGACGGAATCAAGGAGGGCTTTATTCTCTCTGTAAAATGTCACTCCCCCTGTGATTCTCCGGTTTTTAACAAAAATTTTTCTGTAGCGCTTGTAGGGCATTTTTTCAGCCGGCCGCTCAAAACGGCGAATAATCTCATCATCAATAACGATATCGGGATGATCGAATGATCTTTCAAGAAAATCGGGCGGAACACCTTCGTTTTCAAGCTGGTCGAATACTCGGCTGTAAATTCCCGTGGCCAGCTCATTACCGGCAATTTGATCAAGGAGATTTTGTCTTGTTTGAGGTGTCCAGCGGCCGGTTACCTCCACCTGACCTACCAGAGAAGTGACCAGAGTCAACCCGGCAATGAGAGGGATGAAATGAATCAATTAATCTCCACTCTATACAAAGTTCAGTTCCTGTAGTCGAGGGGCGGTTTCCTCTCCCCCAACAGCGCATAATAGTTGAAGTTGGGCCCACGGCGTTGAATCAATTCTTCTTTTGCCTTTTTTATGGTTTCCGGAGATTCAAAGATGTCGACCGCTGAAAGAGCCAAAGTTTTCGCCGCCACCATTAATCCTTTGAAACCAATACTCATTCCTCCGGCTGCCACTGCCTGCCATGTATGGGCTGATGTTCCGGGAACCCAAGTAGCTGCATTCAGACCGGCAGTAGGAACCATCCAACTTACATCTCCCACATCGGTAGATCCACCGGGTGGGCGAAATTTCCAGGGCCGAATCTCCTCTGCAGACTCAATAGGAGCGTCCACTTTTCTGAAGGTTCCCTGAATAGATTCGGCAAACTTCCTTTCTTCTCGATTATATTTCACACCACCAATCTCTTGCAGATTATTATAGACCACCTTCTGCAGTACATCGTTTCTCAGGACCGGTCTGTTACCATGAATGATCTCAAAATCCATTGTAGTACCAGTTCCCGTGGCAGCTCCCTCTGCAGTTTTAATCACTCTGTCCCAAAGATCTTCCAGAACCTCCACTTCTGGATGACGTACATAGTAGAATGCTTCAGCAAAATCCGGCACAACATTAGGTGCCCCACCGCCGCGGGTGATGACATAATGCATCCTGGTTTCTTGGGGAACATGCTCCCGCATCAAGTTCACCATGTGATTCATTGCTTCAATACCATCCAAAGCCGAGCGACCCCTGTGAGGAGAGCCTGCAGCGTGCGATGAATATCCAGTGAACCGGAATTTGGCCGATCTATTTGCCAGAGAGGTGGACGGACTGGCGTCATTCTTATCAGAAGCATGCCAGTGGAGTACAACATCCACATCATCAAAAAGTCCGGCCCGGACCATATATACTTTGCCTGAGCCACCCTCTTCAGCAGGGGTACCGTAAAGGCGGAGTGTCCCCTTTGCACCAGACGATATCATCCAATCCTTCACAGCTATGGCAGCAGCGGTTGAAGCTGTACCGAACAGGTGGTGACCACAGCCGTGACCGGCTGCACCTACTACTCGGGGTTTTCGCTCGGCAATCACTTCCTGAGAAAGTTCAGGCAAAGCATCATATTCGGCCAATATTCCAATGACTGGTTTACCAGACCCATAGTTGGCAACAAAAGCCGTGGGTATTTCTGCAACACCAGCTTCAATAGAAAAACCTTCTTCTTCCAAGGTTTTTTGGAGAAGTTCAGAACTTTTATACTCCTGATAACCTGCTTCCGCCCATGTCCAGATCTGTTTGGCCATTTTCTCATATGTCTTAGCCTGTTTATCAATTGATTTGACAACATCACTTTTTTTTGCTTTTCCATCTGTCAATGATGGTAACAGAAGAAGGACGAAAGCTAATACGGTAATACCGTAAGGATACTTTTTCATGGCTACATCTCCTTTAAAGGGATAAAACCCGTACTGTCTAATAAATAGTAAGGAAAAAGTAACTGATGCAAAATTTTATGGCAAGCTGTTCTCAATTATGAAAGCTGATGATCCAAAGTCAGAAGTGACTGGAGTAAAACATTTGCACCTGCTTCAATGTCTTTAGATCGAGATTTTTCCTTAGGGGAGTGGCTTATCCCACCGAGGCTTGGAATGAATATCATCCCCACCGGTGCCAGTTGAGCAATGCTCTGCGCGTCATGACCAGCACCACTGGGCATGCGGGTATAGCTGAAACCCAGCTTCTCTGTTTCCTCTTCAATCACCTTTCGAAATAAATCATCCGTAAGAGCCGCCTTACTAAGGTAGAATTGATCAAATGCAAATTGAGTGCCAGTTTCTTCACCAATCAGCTTACTCTCTTTCACCAAGACCTTGAAAAGGTTGTCTATTATTACCATATCCAGATCGCGAATTTCAAGAGTTAAAGATGTACGACCTGGAATAACATTTGGTGCTCCCGGTTCAGGAGTTATCTTACCAACTGTTGCCACCTGACGCCCAGACATATTTTTTGCTATTCGGTGCACAGCTTGTATGAACTGCGCCGCCGCCACAAGAGAATCTCTTCTTTCAGTCATGGGTGTTGTGCCTGCGTGATTAGTAAAACCCTTAACAGTAACGCTCCACCGCTTGATACCAACAATTCCTTCTACAACACCGATGGTTAATCCCTCTTTTTCAAGTATACCCCCCTGCTCTATGTGAAGCTCAAGAAAACCGGCAATGCTCCCTTTCAACCTTTTAACTTTGGTCAACTTATCTGGATCGCCGCTATTGGCCCTTAAGCCTTCACCAATGGTAAAGCCACTAGCTGTCATAATATCTAACTCAGATGTTTCTATCTCACCGGCCATCGCACGACTTCCGGTTTTTCCACCTTCCTCATTGGAAAAAATCACGAATTCAAGAGGGTGACGAGTAATCTGATTATTTTCATGGAGAATTTGTGCTACTTCAACAGCCGCCGCTGAACCAACCTGTCCGTCATAATTGCCCCCGCTTGGCACCGAATCGATATGTGAACCGAGCATAATCGGTTTAGCATCCGCATTATTTCCTTTTCGTCGACCGATTATATTGGCGGCTGCATCAATTGTTACATCCAATCCGGCATTTTTCATTAACTCTATGACGTATTGTCGGGCATTTCTGTCTGCTTCACTGAAAGAAACTCGATCAATGCCGCCGTGATCATTCCGACCATATTTTGCCAGTTCAAGGAGTATTTTATTAAGACGGGCACCATCCACGAGTAACGGTTTAGGATTTGAGCTGTCGGGGAAAAGACTTGTTCCCATTAATAACGGGATTCCAGTTATAGCTACAGAAAAGAAATTGGTGAATTCCCGCCTATTCATGAGTCTAAGTTGATCAGCAAAGTAAAATGTTCTCAGTTATTATTTATGGTATAATTATAAAGAAGGAGAAGCAGAAGTCAGTTCACAGAAATTGGCATCTTTCTACATTGCTTACATAGGCCGAACAGTTGATGAACATGCCTCACAAGCTGATAGTTAAACTTTTCCGCAACATCTTTTTGAATCTCCTCAATTTGAGTATTTGTAAATTCAACTATGGTACCACATCGAATACAAATAAGATGATCATGGTGGTGACAATTAAGCCAGTGTTCATAACGCCATTTCCCGTCTCCAATATCCATCCGCTCCACCAGATCATATTTATACAAAATATCCATAGTCCTGTAGACCGTAGAACGGGAAACATTTAAATCCTTTTTCCGTAGTGCCAGATAAATCTCCTCAGCCTCGCGGTGTTCTTCTGAATTACACACTTCTCTGAAAACCTCCACACGTTGCGGGGTCAGCCTCAGGTTCTCATCCTTTAGAACTTTCTTAAATTTCTTCAGCTCTAAATCTGTCATAATTGTCTCATTTGAGATTCAATCTCAATAAGAACTTACGGGGTATGGTTGTGAGGAGCAACTGTACCGTTCAGGCGAGCAGCTTCAAGTTGGCATATTTGCCAATAAGTTTTTTCTGGATGTTGCCCTGAAAGACTACAGTGATCTTCTGGTTATCACCGGCACCGTCCACAGCAAGGATCATCCCTTTACCAAAGATAGAATGTTTCACTTTATCACCCCGTTCGAATTCGTTAAATGAAGTGATAGTTCGTACATGTTTGAGTTTGTATTTGTTCGAACTTTTATCCTTCACAAGACGTCTGGTGAGAGCGGAGCGAAAATTTATGCGATCCAGGTACTCTTCAGGTATTTCTTGAAGAAAACGTGAGGCCATACCGAGACCAACAGCACCGCTGGATCGGCGGCGGTTGGGTGCATAGTGGAGATAAGCCTTCTCCATGGCTCTTGTTAAACCAACGTAAAACAGACGGCGCTCTTCCTCAAGCTCTCGAGGATCTTCAAGTGCACGGAAAATAGGGAATAGTCCATCCTCAAGACCGGTGATAAAGACGACGGGAAACTCCAGACCCTTTGCGCTGTGTAGCGTCATGAGTGTTATATGATTTGTGCTATCATTCCACGTGTCGATATTTGTCAGCAGTGACACCTCTTCAAGAAATTCCCGGATAGAAGCATTCTTATCCCGCTTGCAAAAATGATGGATACTATTCAACAGTTCCTGAATATTTTGCAACCTCTCGGTAGCGTCATCAGTTCCTTGCTCCTTATAATAATTAACCAAGCCCAGTTCATCCACAAGTACGGAGGCAAGTTCAGATGCATCCAGTTTATCTTTTAATTCTCGATACTTCTGAACCAGCTGGTAAAACTCAACCAGTCCCGCAGCCTGTTTACCTTTCAGATTCATGGCATCCGGCGTTTCCAGAACATCAAGAAGCGGAATGCCCTTCTTCGCCGCCAATGTTTCACATTTCTCAACAGTCTTAGCACCAATACCACGGGGAGGAAAATTGATAATTCTCTTAAGACTTACAGAATCAACTGGATTAACAAGAATTCTGAGGTAGGCAAGCAGGTCCTTTACCTCTTTTCTTTCGTAAAACTTTACACCGCCGACAATGTTGTAGGCTATGCCCTTTCGCCTCAGACCGTCTTCCAGTGCTCTGCTCTGAACATTGGTCCTGTAAAGGATCACGAAATCCTGAAAAGTTCTTTTATTCTGCTGTATTTCTTTCTGGATCAGCTCCAAGACACCGTCCGTTTCTTCCATTTCATCATAGGTTTCCATAATGCCTATTTTTTCACCTTCACCTTGATCTGTCCAAAGCTCTTTTTTTGCACGATACTCATTGTTCTTCACAACGGCTCCGGCAACAGAAAGGATATTCGCAGTGGAGCGGTAATTCTGTTCCAGTTTGAAGACTTCGCAATCGGGGAAAGCCTTTTCAAATTCCAAAATGTTGGAAATGTCAGCCCCGCGCCAGCCATAAATAGATTGATCATCGTCACCCACGACAGAAATCTTATTATGTGTATCAGAAAGAGATTTCACAAAAAGAAATTGAGGCCGGTTAGTATCCTGGTATTCATCCACCAGAACATACTTGAACTTCTCCTGATATTTTTTTAGCACCTTCGGATGTTTTTTAAAAATTTCCAGCGGATACAGGAGCAAATCACCAAAGTCGACAGCATTATTTTTTTTCAAAGCTTCCTTGTAAACGGGGTAAAGTTCCGCCACAGATTTATCGAACGGCGAAGCACCATTTTTCATCAGTTGTGAAGGATCTTCCATACTACTTTTAATAAAACTCATTCTAGAACGGTAAGCAGCTGGCGAAATACCGTTTGTGGTCAGTTTCAGGTTTAACATTAACGTTTTGATTAGTTGATCCTGATCCGCAGTGTCATAAATGGCAAAATCCGGGGTAAAACCAAGGGGTGCAATTTCATACCTCAGGAGACGAGCACAGATGGAATGGAATGTACCAATGTTCAGTGACATCGATTTTTTTCCGAGCAGAGACTGGATCCTGGTTCTCATTTCCTCAGCTGCTTTGTTTGTAAACGTTACCGCCAGGATCTCATCAGGATTATACCCTTTTTCGGTGATGAGATAAGCAATCTTTTGGGTAAGAACTCGCGTTTTTCCTGTACCGGCGCCTGCAAAGATCAATATTGGCTTGTCAATGGCCTCAACGGCCTGTTTCTGAACATCATTAAGGTTCAACTTACTCATTCAATCAACCTTGCTTATTCTCTGTTTTCGTATGTTTTTTATTTCTCATTTGGCGTCTGAGGCGTTGAAATTTCTTTTTAGCAACATTGTGTTCCGTTTCGGTTCTGCTGAATGTGTGGTATCCTTCGCCGTTAGCCACAAAGAACAGATAGTCGGCATCAGCCGGCGAGAGTGCTGAAATGAGTGATTCCCGACCAGGGCTATTGATGGGGCCAGGTGGAAGACCGTAGTGGAGATAAGTATTATAGGGTGATTTAATTTTCAAGTCATTTTTCAACAGGCGGCGGGGACCATCCTCAATAATGTACTGGATGGTAGGATCGGCCTGAAGACGCATCTCTTTAGCGAGACGATTGTGATATACTGAACTAATCAGTGACCGTTCGCTGTCATATATGGCTTCCCCCTCAATAATAGATGCTAGTGTCACCATTTCCAATTCTGTCAAACCACGAATCTGAAGTCGACTCTTCAACATTCCATCTAGAAGCTTCTGATATTCGGTCACCATGGTTTGTATAATTCGTTCAGGTGTCTCTCCCTTAATAAAATGGTAAGTGTCCGGGAAAAGAAAACCTTCAAGGGATAAAGCTTCAATCTTGAGAGACTCAATGAATTTGGGATCCTCGCACAAAGCCAAAAAAACGTCCGCATCTATGTTCAGCTTTTCCTCATAAATCTCTGCAATTTGTACTCTGCGCAATCCCTCTGGAATAGTGATCTTGTGTAGGACAGGGGTTCCTTCCACCAATTGTCTAACTATACGGTAATTTGACCTGAGATCAGTCAGTGAAAAAACACCAGCTTGAATAGTGGTTTCGTGCCCCATAATCCTTGTTGCCATAACAAAGGTTTCTGAATCAGTGATAACATTCTTTTTTTTGAGATCATCGCCAATCTCTTTAAGGGATGCTCCTTTCTCCACTTTTATTACGACAGGCGTTTCTGTTTCGGGAATAGGCCAGAAGACCAGCAGAGAATAGAGGGCCACCCCGGAGAGAACCAAGATTGAGAGTATGAATCCCGCTACGCGACCGGGTTTGGAACTGTTTAAGTAAACCATAAAATTCGGGCGCAAATTTAATCCTTTCACAAAGCACACCACAATGGTTTTTGATAAGGAAAAGAAGGGAAAATAGAATTGATTACCGATGAAGGTCGGTCGTATATTTTCCCCCGCTGTGGCGAAACAAAATGGGAAATCTGAAATCCATCTTTTTGAAGGGTGGGCTTTAGGAAAAAAGAATTATCTGTTCTTTGGCATTGGTCTGGCGACGATTATAGCCGGTTATATCGTGATGTCGACCGGAGATGTAAACAGCTTTCAGTCCCTGACTTTGGCACCGATCATGCTTTTCGTCGGTTATCTGGTGATTATACCCCTTGCCCTTGTTTTCAGGGACAATGATAGAAAATCACCATCAGCGCCTGAAAATTGATTTTTTGGGATCGTAGTTCAGTTGGTTAGAACGCCGGCCTGTCAAGCCGGAGGGCGCGAGTTCGAGTCTCGTCGGTCCCGCTTTTGGTCGATCCAGTGAAATCGGGAAGTCTCACTTGCATAGAGTAGCATAGTGGAGACGAGTCGACCCCAATCAATAAAGAGAGGTCTTGATTGGCTAAAGAAAAACCGCTTACCATTGATGGTACTATAAAAGAGGCATTACCCAATTCCATGTTCCGCGTGGAGATAGAAATTGGGGATAAACAGCATGAAGTTCTTGCCTACGTCTCCGGAAAAATGCGCAAATACTTCATCAAGATTCTTCCAGGTGATATCGTCACTCTTGAAATATCACCCTATGATCTCACCAGGGGAAGGATCGTATACCGGCACAAGTAGACCAATTTTCAGTTTCTATATACACTTTACTTTCAACATTATCTTAATGAATTTTCATAAGGAGAAAAGAATATGAAAAACTTTACTGTTCTGGTGCCTTTACTGGGAATGATTGTGCTCTCATCCTGTAGTAAACCTGCTTCTCTTGATAGATCCGTTCTCGATGATCCCGCACGCTCTTCTGAAGAAAAAGAACAAGATGCACACCGAAAAGCCATCGATGTCTACACGTTCTTGGGAATTCAACCCGGTATAACAGTGGCCGATCTTTGGCCCGGCGGAGGATACAATACACATCTCCTTTCCCGACTTATGGGCGACGACGGTAAGGTATATTGCATGATGGGATTCTACGGCTCAGGACGATACGATACTCTTGACAAAATTGAAGAACGTATTAAAAAAGCTAACCTTTCAAATGTACAGATATTTTCAAAGCCGTCGGATCTCCCGGTTGGTAGTATCGATGTAATGGTTTCCATCCGAAATTACCACGATGCAAAAACGCCCCGCGATCAACTTCTTGCGGAATTGCACGCAGCTTTGAAGCCGAACGGAATTCTCGGTATCGTGGATGTCGCCACAGATCGTCCAGGATGGGATGATGAGACCCATCGTTTAAACGAACAGGTCGTTATCGACGAATGTACTTCCCACGGTTTTGAGCTTGTAGAAAGCTCTGATATGCTTCGGAATCCTGATGACGATCATTCTATTAGAGGTTTCGATGAAGGACGACACACAATGGACCGCTACCTCCTAAAGTTCAGGAAAGTGGCAAAATAGTTTAGGAGTTGAAAGTTGACTTTTAGTCAACTCCCGATCCTTACTCTAACTCCCCCATAAATATGGAATCCAGACGCTGGTTCAAAGTATCTACCTCCCCAAGCGTTCAAACGGACGTTTGAATTATACTTTTTATCAAACAGATTATTTATACCGGCGAACGGTTCAAACAGCCATTCCGAAAATCTTTTCTGATAACCAACCCTGACATTCATAACTGAGTACGGTTGTTCCTTAACCTTATTAGCATCATCTGCATATAACTCGCCACTGAATCGGGCCTGAAGTTTGAAATAGAAGCCTGAAGAATGGACATAAGACAGGTCCCCATAACCAAACTGCTTTGGAATACCGGGAAGCATCTTGCCATCGTGCACTGCATCCACAGTTTTGAAATCAAGATAAGTAAAATCAGAAAACGTATAAACAGTAGAACCAGTTAGCCCCTTACCTATGAAACTCGTCAGTCCAATTTCTATTCCCGCCCTTTTCGAACTACCCGCATTTCGGTAAAATGTTCGGCCAGGAAAATCATTCAGTTCATACTGTACAAGTTCATCGTTAAGATCAATTTTGAACAGAGCCATTTCGTACTTCAGACGCTTTTTGAAAAGTCCCTTTAAACCTATTTCATAATTGGTGGCAAGCTGAGGCCTCAGATCGGCATTAAATCCACCGCCTCCCTCCGGATTGTTTGACAATTCATTCAGGGTAGGTGTTTCAAAACTGGTAGCGATGTTGCTGTAAGCATTGATACCAGTTGACAAAGTGTGAACCACACCTAAAAGTGGACTCATTGCTGTGAACGTTCTGCCGCTGGAGGCATCACCATCTTCCAGATATGCATCTTGGGCGTCGACATCAATTCCGTCGAATCGTCCCCCTACTGTCACTTTAGTCACTTTATTAATTGACAGCTCTTCTTCAACAAATACACCGATACTCCGGAACTTCTCAAGCTGATCCAGAACTTTATCTCCCCGCACACCTTCCAGATTATCGAAACGTTGCCGATCATCCTGCTGATCTTCCAGATCCATCCCGGCCGATAATCTGTATGGAATACCCAAGATGAGACCGGAGCTGAAATAGATGATACTGCTTCCTGAAAACAATCGGTTGAACCGAACCTGCCCACCATTTTCAAAGGGGAGCCTGTTCTCAAAGCTGCGAGTCGTAAAATAGACCCTTGCTTGAAGTGTCTGGTGCGGCGCGAACTTTTTCTCTGCCACTAAAGCAATTCGAAACTGGGAGACCGACTCACCTGAATTGTATTGAACATTTCTATCGCGAGCTGACGACCGGTTCTCTGCAACTTGATCTTTTGTCAGAGCACCAGGGTCGTTGGCCAGGGGACTCTCCGCATAGTTGGTCAGAAAAGTAAAGTTCAAATTTGGATCTACCTCCCAGCGCAATTTTCCATTGACGACCGAGTTTTTCATGGCACTGTGTTCCCGGAAACCGTCCGCCTGATTGCGGGAAAAATTCATGACGTAGCTGATTGGACCTCGCTGCTGCCCCGCCTTCAGCTGTATCTGCTGAAAACCAAAGTCGCCAGTGGAGAGTCTCCCATCCATATAGGATGAAATAGGTAGCTCCGATGATGAAAAACTGATGACGCCACCTGAAGCATTTCCGTAAAGGGCAGAAACCGGACCGCGAAGAACTTCAGCCCTGTTTATGAAACTGAGATCAATATTATCAACTTGCGCCTGACCGTCCGGCGTCGATTCCGGAATGCCGTCTACTAAAATCTTGATACCCCGAATTCCAAATGCCGCTCTTGCCCCAAAGCCACGGATGGAAACTCGCAAATCCTGAGCAAAATTTTCCGAGTTCATAGTGTAGAGCCCAGGTATGGCAGCTAGTGCTTCATTAAGCACCAACTGCTGCTGGCCGCCCTGAATTCTGTAACGGTTCAAAACGCTAACGGCTACGGGAACATTCAAATCCGCACCATCCAGACGTGAGGCTGTTACTGTTACAGGCCGGAGCTCAAAACGGAGCGTGTCAGCTGTTGTCTCTTCGGTTAAGGATTGAAATCCCAATGAAAAAGAGATGAGAAAAAGTATAAACGAAAAATATCTTGAGAATTTCTTTAACACTTAAGATTTGTTTGCTTTGACTAAATCCATTTGAAGGTGCCAAATGTATCCTATATATTTGGCAAGTTCAATCCGTTGAATAACCTAATCGCAAGAATCTGTTTCCAGGTTGACAAAGTGCCCCCTAATGATTAACCTTCGGCAATCAACACTTACTATATTATGGGAGGAAGAAAATGACTAAAGTTCTGACACGTCGAGACTGGCTGAGACAGAGCGGAGTAATTCTAGGCGGTACTGCATTAGTGGGGCCTCGCGTCATGGCAGCACCTAACCCAACCGCAAGAAAAAACCGCGCTCCTATCAGAATGATGTTCAATGAGAATCCGTACGGACCATCAAGGACAGCCAGAGTGGCTATGACCCGGGCATTTGAAGAAGGAAATCTCTATGCTCATTTTGGAGCATCACTTGAATTAAAAGAAATGCTTGCAAAGAAAGAAGGTGTCTCTCCTGATCATATTATTATCGGTTCGGGATCAAGGGAAATCCTAAATGTTACTGCCTTGCGCTACTTGGGTGACGGTGGAGAAATTGTGGCTAATTACCCAGGATATGAAACACTGAACACTTATGCGGAAAATCTTGGAGCAAAAGTTCACCGAATCCGTGTCTTGGATGACATGTCACCCGATTTCACCGGTATAGAAAAAGCGGTTAACAGAAACACGAAAGTGATAAACATCTGTAATCCCAACAATCCTACTGGCGTGGCCACAGGTGCTTCTGTATTGGAACCGTTTTGTAGAAAAATGGAATCCAAGTCTCTGGTGTTTGTGGATGAAGCTTATAATGACTATGTGATGGATAAAGACTACCGTTCCATGGTTTATCTTGTGAAAGAAGGTTTGAATGTCATGGTCACCAGAACCTTTTCAAAAATCCATGCTCTAGCCGGAATTCGAGTCGGTTACGGTGTTGCCAAGCCTGAAATCATCAGTAAGCTAGAGCCCCTTAACACTGGTACAATCAATATCTTGGGACTCCGTGCAGCCATGGCCAGCCTTGAAGATGAGTCATTTCAGGAATTGAGCCGCGAGAAAAATCTTGAGGCAAAGCAAACTGTTTACGAAGTCCTTGAACAGACCGGACGAAAGTATGCCAAATCTGAAGGGAACTTCATCTTCTTTCACACCGGAAAGCCCATTTTGGAATTCCAGGCTATAATGGAAGAAAAGGGGGTCAGGGTAGGACGTCCTTTTCCGCCGTTCGAAGATTGGTGCCGTCTGAGTATGGCGAAACCAAACGAAATGCGGAAGTTCGCCAACTACTTCAAGGATGTGATGGCGTAAAACTGTTTCAAACGCCTCAAAAAGACCCCCTCAGTTACATTGCTTGACCGTGAGGTTATCAAACCAAACAAAATGGCTGATCCTTAGTATGCTGGCCATAACACTTTCCAATACTTTATTGATGGCAATTCAAGAGAGTGGGAAAAAAATGAGGTCTGTAAAAGATGGGGTCTATTCGATTGAGCAAGCTAAACGCGGTTCAAAAGTCTACAGAAAGTCTTGCTTAAAGTGCCACCACCCAAAACAGTTCGCGGGGCCTGCATATATGGATAGTTGGGCAGGTGCAAGAATTTATGATTTATTGGAGGTTATGCGCAGAACTATGCCGACAGAGAATCCAGGCAGTTTAAAGCGTGATCAATATGTGGCCATCGCCGCATTCCTACTAAAAATGAACTCATTTCCGCCAGGTGAAAAAATGATGAGTAGCAAATCTGATGATCTTAAACAGATCCGAATTGAAGGCCCTTTCAAATGGGCAAAACCAACTAAAAAAACCGATAGTGAAGGATAATTCGAAATGACACAAAAAAAAGACAATAATAAAATAATATTGATGTTTTGTTTCTTCAGTTTCATTCTATCGATTGTTACTCCAGTCTCAGCTCAGCATGGTGCCCCTAATGGCGACTGGCCCTACTGGGGCGGAGATGCGGGTAGCACCCGTTATTCAGCCCTTGACCAGATTAATAAGGATAACGTCAAAGATCTGGAAATTGCCTGGCGTTGGTATTCTGCTAATTACGGCCCCATACCCGAGTTCTACTTTCGGGCGACGCCCCTGGAAGTAGGAGGTGTTCTTTACACCGTGGCCGGCGAGCGGCGTGCTGCCGTGGCTATCGATGCGGGGACAGGTGAAACTCTCTGGATGTGGCGTATGAAAAACAACCCCCGCTGGGATAAATCACCAAGGCGATTCTCTGGCCGGGGCCTAGCATATTCAGAAGTTGATGGCGAGGGAAGAATCATTGTGGTAACGCCTGGCTATTATATGGTAATGCTGAATGCGGCCACTGGACAACCCGTGGATGGATTTGGAAAAAACGGTATTATCGACCTTCAGGAAGGCCTGGGATTCAAGGTCGATCCGGTAAATGGTATTGATCCCAAATATGGTCTCATCACCCACGGTTCACCTCCTATTGTCGTAAATGATATCATCGTGGTGGGCAATGCCCATGGTCGCGGTTATTACCCGAAACAGAAAGAAAACATTCCGGGCCACATACGCGGTTACGATATTCGTACGGGTAAGCAGCTGTGGATATTTCACGTTATCCCAAAACCGGGCGAATATGGCCATGACACGTGGGAAGGTGACTCCTGGACCTATACAGGCAATATCTCATCTTGGGCACCACTGAGTGCTGACCTTGAGCTGAACATTGTCTATATACCCACCGACTGCCCTACCGGCGACTACTACGGGGGCCATCGCCACGGTGATAATCTCTACGGCACTGCTCTTGTAGCACTTGATGTAAAAACAGGGAAAAGAATCTGGCACCAACAGTTCGTTAAACATGATATATGGAACTACGATACACCAACTGCACCAAACCTTCTGAACATCAGGGTGAAACGGAAAAAGATCAAGGCCATTGTTCAGGCGACAAAACAAGGGTGGGCTTATGTTTTTGACCGGAAGACGGGTATACCTGTTTGGCCCATGGAAGAGAGGAAAGTGCCGGCGTCCGATGTCCCCGGTGAAATGACCTCTCCCACTCAAATAGTCCCCACCTTGCCGCTGCCCTTCGAGCTACAGGAGGTTACTGTTGATGAGTTGATTGATTTCACACCGGAGCTCCGGGCCCAGGCGGTGAAACTCGCCTCCAAGTATCGCATGGGACCCATCTTTACACCCCCCTCGCTGGCGGAGGATCCAAAAGACGGCACACAGGGTACCTTTGTCATGCCGGGGGCCAACGGTGGCGCCAATATCCCCGGCGGGGCAGTGGTCGATCCTGAGACTGGAATCTTCTATGTTGCATCGGAAAAGAGACACAGTGTTATCCGATTGGTGAATGACCCAGAAAAATCCAGCATGAACTATATATCTCTTGGTCCCGGCGGTATCCGGGGCCCCCAAGGCCTTCAGCTGCTGAAACCACCCTACAGCCGGATAGTTGCCATTGATATGAACACGGGCAAACATCTGTGGAACATTCCCAACGGGAATACTCCCCGGTCATTAAGTGAACATCCGGCACTAGAAGGGGTTGACCTCCCTCAAACCGGTAATATGGCACATGCGGGACTCGTCATCACTAAAACTCTCCTTTTCTCCGGTGAAGGTCGTGGCGGTGATCCATGGTTTCGTGCATATGACAAAAAAACAGGTAAGGTAGTGGCTGAGATCGAGCTTCCAGCACAAACCAATCACCCTCCCATGACCTATATGCACAATGGCAAACAATATATTGTCATGCCTGTGGCTGCACCCGGACATCCGGCGGAACTGGTGGCACTGGCCCTTCCCGATGAGGAAGAGCTGGAATGATGACCAATACAAAACGAGTTGCCGTCGGGACGCTTATTCTCCCACTTCTTCTGATCGCCCAGCCCAATCCATACCGTACCGTTGAAGGGGTCTGGGGAAAACTTCCGAAAGGAAGAACCTGGGGCTCTACCAGCGCAGTTTTTCCCGCCACCGATGGAAGTGGAAATATCTGGGTGGCGGAACGGTGTAGTCGGAACAGCTGCGCCGGCAGTAACCTTTCCCCCGTTTTGCTTTTCAATCCAGAAGGAACGTTGTTAAAAAAGTTTGGAGAAAACCTTTTTGTCTGGCCCCACGGCATCCATGTAGATAAAAATAACAACGTTTGGATCACCGACGCCAAAGGCGAAAATGGTATGGGCCATCAGGTACACAAATTCAGTCCCGATGGTAAACTCCTCATGAGTCTAGGGGAAAAAGGTGTGGCCGGCGATGGGGAATATGAATTCAATGGTCCATCCGATGTCCTTGTAGCTCCCAATGGCGATATTTTTGTGGCAGACGGACACGGTACTGGCGGAAATAACCGTATCGTTAAATTCGACAGCATGGGTCATTTTAAAAAAACATGGGGTACCACGGGAGCTGAGGCCGGAGAATTCAGAGATCCACATGCCCTTGCCATGGATTCTCAGGGCCGGCTTTTTGTGGGAGACAGAGGGAACAGTAGAGTACAAATCTTTGATCAGGATGGAAAATATATTTCTACATGGACTCAGTTCGGCCGTCCCAGCGGTCTTTACATTGATGCCAATGATATCCTTTATAGCGCCGATTCAGAATCGAATGCAACTTGGGGCAACAACCCTGGGTGGAAACGGGGTATCCGAGTTGGAAGCGCTAGAGACGGTTGGGTAACAGCACTGATCCCCGATCCGGAGCCAGATCCAGACAACGCAAGCACTACTGGCGCTGAGGGAGTCGCCGCGGATACTCATGGCAATATTTTCGGAGCGGAAGTGGGACCAAAGATGTTAAGGAAATATGTGAGGAAATAGCTTGATTGCATTTCTCACGAACATCACAGTTAAACATTAAAGGAATTCAAGATGAAAAAGTTTATAGTGTTGTGGAGTGTCTTGGTATTGACTTCGTCCAATCTTATTGCACACGATATGTTCCTGAAACTTCGATCTTATATTGTCGAACCAAATACAAAAGTAACACTGGCTTTATACAATGGAACATTTGACAAAAGTGAAAATGTGATCACAAGGGATCGAATGATTGACGTCAGCGTTGTGGGCCCCATTAACCAGCGAAACCGAATAAATAAAAACCAGTGGCGAGATGGTTGGTATGAATCATTGCTAGACTTGGATTTGAAAAGTTCGGGAACTCATTTGATAGGTGTATCAACTGAGGCACGGATCATTGAACTTTCCGCTGAAGATTTCAATGGTTATCTAAAACATGATGGAATTCTCGATGTATTGGAGGCAAGAAAAAAAAGTGGTGAAATCAATCAACCTGCCAAGGAGCTTTATTCCAAACATGTAAAGACTGTAATTCAGGTGGGTGCCAAACGCACCGAGTCATTCAATATTAACCTAGGCTACCCAATTGAAATCATCCTTTCACAAAATCCTTACACATTAAAAAAAGGTGATGAATTGGGATTTCAGGTTTTAAGGGATGGTAAACCTGTTCTCAATCAATTGGTTTATGCCAGTTATGCTGGTTTCCATGAGCATGCTGATGAAGGGAGTCATGTTGAAACTGCTACGATGAGAACCAATTCGAAAGGATTCGGGAAGGTTAAAATAAGTGAAAACGGTGAATGGTACCTTCGTCTCATCCATATGGTTAAAAGTGACAAAGAAGAAATTGACTATGAATCGAATTGGGCTACCTTCACATTTCAAATACGGTAACCAACTGCAAAACTATAAGTACGGGATCACTGTTTATTTCTGCCGTAAACAATATTTCTCTTTCGTCATATCGTTTGAGAAGAATTGTTTCTGTATATGACAATCCATACATTCTGACTGAGTGATTCAATTAAACATCGGTTAAGTTTCCTCTAAATATTGGGAATAAGTGGGGTTAAGATGAAAAAAGTTCCTTTTCTATTTATATTTATAATCATTCTAAGCCTGTATCACCTTCATGCTGAAGACAGGAATTCATTCGATATTTTTCAGTACCGGAATATAGGTCCTACCCGAGGGGGTCGTGTAACTGCTGTAGAAGGTGTAGTTAAACATCCTGGAACCTTTTACATGGGTGCGTCTGGCGGAGGTGTCTGGAAAACGACCGATTTTGGTGTAACCTGGATCAACGTTTCTGACGGTTACTTTGCTTCCCCTTCAATTGGTGCTATTGCCGTTGTTCAGTCTAATCCTGAAGTTGTTTACGTTGGGACAGGCTCAGATGGACTTCGATCAAATGTCATAACGGGTAAAGGCATGTATAAATCAACCGATGATGGTGAAACATGGCAACACGTGGGACTGAATAATAGTGGTCATATAGGTGCAGTTGAGATTCATCCGACAAATCCAAAGGTTGTATTTGTAGCCGCCATAGGGCAGGCCTTTCAGCCGAACAAAGAACGCGGAGTTTTCAGAACGAAAGACGGCGGAAAGACATGGAATAAAGTCCTTTTCATCGCTGACTCGGTGGGTATTTCAGATCTGAAGTTTGCACCGGACAATCCCAGCACAATTTATGCCGCAGCTTGGCGGGCGGAGAGGAAGCCGTGGACAATCATAAGCGGTGGCAAGAACGGCGGCATTTACAAGTCCACAGATGGAGGTGACACTTGGGAACTAAAAAGAAATGGTTTGCCTAAAGGGCTAATAGGGAAGATCGATCTGGCCGTTTCAGCGGCTGATCCAAACAGGCTATCAGCCATCGTTGAGGCACCAGGAGATGCCGGGGGTCTTTACCGCTCTGATGATAGAGGTGAGTCCTATCGCCAAATCAGCGATCGTAAGGAACTGGTGAACAGACCTTTCTATTATGCAAATCTGGAATCTAACCCACTGAATGCGGATATTTTATTCTCTAATGCCAACCGGATAATGCGATCTGATGACGGCGGTGAAACATGGCGAGTTCTTTCAACACCACATGGTGACAATCACGATATTTGGGTACACCCAGCAGATACCTCCCTTTGGGTTCAAGCCAATGATGGTGGTGTTAATGTAACAACTAACTCAGGTAAGACATGGACAACTCAGTTCAATCAACCTACCGCGGAGCTGTATCAAGTGGAAGTGGACGATCAGTATCCTTACTGGTTGTACGCTGGGCAACAGGATAATTCAACTATCGCTTTACCCAGTTTGCCACCATTGAATGCACCTGGTGGTGGAATCAATCTTTGGATGGCCGTAGGAGGGTGTGAAACGGGACCCGCTGTTCCTAAGCCTAGCTCACCATGGATTGTTTACTCCAATTGCAAAGGAAGGTTTGGCACTTTTGACAAGCGGACCGGTCAGGAAAGACAATATTATGTCGGCGCGGCAAATATTTACGGGCATAACCCAAAAGATATGAAGTTCCGTTTCCAACGGGTATCCCCTATCCATGTTTCCCCGCATGATCCGAATACTGTTTATCACACATCACAGTTTGTACACAAAACAACTAACGATGGAGAAACATGGGAAATCATTTCCCCCGATCTCACCGCCTTTGAGCCGGACAAGCAGGTTTTCTCCGGATCACCTATAACGCGGGATATCACTGGTGAGGAAAATTACAGCACAATTTATTCTATTCGTGAATCCACCTTGAAAAAAGGTGTCATATGGGTAGGCGCCAATGATGGACCTGTCCATGTTACCCGGAACAGCGGTAAAAAATGGAAAAACGTTACACCAATAGACCTACTTCCCGGCGGCCGTGTAGACGCTGTAGAGCCATCTTCACACAAGGCATCAAAAGCTTATATCGCGGTTCTTCGTTACCAACTGGGGGACTGGAAACCATATATTTATAAAACAGAGAACTACGGAAAAAGCTGGAACCTTCTTACAAACGGGAAAAACGGCATCCCGGCCGATTACCCAACCAGAGTGGTGAGAGAAGATCCAAACCGTGAAGGGCTCCTCTATGCCGGCACAGAATTTGGTCTGTTTATGTCCTTCGATGACGGAAAAACCTGGAAAGCATTTCAACAAAATCTGCCGGTTACGCCGGTAACTGACATTAAAGTTTACCGTAATAATCTTGCCGTCTCCACAATGGGACGCTCTTTCTGGATTCTTGATGATATTTCCACATTACATTCATGGGAAAAGTCTGTTGAAGAAAGTATCACCACACTTTTCAAACCAAGGGATACACACCGTTTTCGCTATCGTAGTTTTGGTCGTTCTGATGTCCCTGAGTATCCACCATCATCAGTTATCATTGACTATTTTTTGGCGAAAGAACCGCCTGGTGATATAACAATAGATCTACTTAACAGCCAAGGTAATGTTGTGAGATCCTACAGTAGCACTTCGTCAGACACTGGCAACTCACAAGCTCGGACAAATATGGCCACCGGATTTTTTATGAGAGGTGGAAAAATTACTCTTGAAAAAAGTGCGGGAACCCACCGTTTCCGTTGGGATCTACGTCATTCAGGCGCTTGGGATATAAATCCCAGAAGAGCCTTTCGAAACGGCCCCATGGCGGCACCGGGCCGCTATAGTGTCAGAATGACTGTTGATAGTAAAGAACAGAAACAGTCTTTTCAATTAATGGCTGATCCAAGGATAAAGGAAAGTGGCGTCACCTCTCAGGATCTCTCTGAACAGGAGAAGCTTGCACTCCAAGTAAGAGATCTTCTGTCCAGCGCCAGACGGCTCGCTGAAGAAAAATCTTCAGACAAATCATCTAAATCTTACCGCGCGCTCGTTACAAATGATGGACCTTATCCCCAACCCATGCTTGTCGATCAAATTCAATACCTTGCATCAATGATTGATCAAGCTGACCAGATGCCCGGCAAAGATGCTTTTGAGCGGTTTGAAGAGCTAAAGAAAAAACTTGATTACCTAAGCAAGTAAGTAAACTTTTTCACTTAATTGCCGCTCTTCTAATAGTACAAAGAATTGTGCCTTAAGCTCATTCTAGGTATATTTATTGCTTGGGTGAAAATCACAGCTCATCTGGCAGATCATTGCGAATAAAATTTCATTTTAGCTACAACAATCTATTAATCTTTCTTGTTTCGTTTATGCTAAACGGTTGTGGTGAACCTAATGCCATTTTTCTTACTGAAGAAGAATCGACAAACGAGTCGTTTACCTTCCCGCTTCATATGAATGAAGCAAAATGTAATAAGTGCCACGGACTTGAAGTAAAAGTAAGTAAAATCGGAGAACTTCGAAGCCACAATGTTGGAAAGGATTGCCTTTCATGTCACTCAATAGAAGGAGCTGGCAGAGGTATTTATACAGTTGCTGGGAGTGTGTACAAACCTGATGGGGAAACTCCATACCCAAATATCAAAGTAAATTTTTATCCCAGAAATAATCAACTTGAAAACCCTGTTGCTGTTTTGGAAGTTGATGGCAATGGAAATTTTTATACAACTAAAGAGATAATGCCGGGCGGTAAGGGTGATGGGGAAGTTGGCTTACTTTATCCATCGGTAGTTACTGATCATGGTGAATATAGTATGCCCGTTTCGTTCAGCATTTCGATGGGAGGTTGTAATTCCTGTCATGGTGTTGACGTAGCCAGGATTTTCGCAGAGTAAACTAATTTTTTGGTGAAGCTGCGGATCCTTCCCAATCAGGATCCGAGACTCCTATCCACTCTCCTTTCAACGTATCCAACATAACAGCATTTGACCTCCCGAACATACCGGGACGCCGTTTCATAAATACTTTGTAGTTTAATCCAGCAAGATAGCTACTGTCTTGAACTGACCAACCATTGTCACCTGTCCATTCTAGGTCAATTCCTTTTTCAACAGGATAGACCCTTGGAAGAGCCAAGGCTTTATCCAAAGAATAGCCTTGATCTATAACACGGCTTGTAATGGCTACCACTGCAGAGGGTATTCTGGAACCACCCGCAGCGCCCAGTGCCAGAATTGGTTTACCATCTTTCATAACCATAAGAGGTGAAATGTGTGATGCAGCTCGCTGACCAGCTTTCATTTCCCCAAGATAACCGCCTAGGGTTGCGGCATAAATAAAGCCAAGTCCCGGAGTTGCAACCTTTGAGCCCATAATGGGGCCTACTGTCTGAGTCAAAGCCACTACCATTCCGTTACGGTCAACTACAGTTAAATGGGTGGTATGACCTACTGGCTCTGTCCATGCAGGAGGAAGTCCTGTGTTTGAAGACTCAGATGGCAACGCTTTTGATGAAAGTAATCCAGTCTCAAGAGCCCGCTTTTGAGCCCACGCCTTTGATGTAAGGCGATCCGCATCCTCAATGGGCAGATCCCCGGCGCGATCCAAGTACGCTGCTGAAATGGCGTGATAGACTACCCGTGCCCAGTCAGCACCATCAAAAAGTGAGTCGGGGAATGCTTCCATGATATGAAGTGCTTCTATGGTTATAGCACCATAGGAAGGCAACCAAAGAGCAGCCAGATCATATCCTCGGTAGCTACCCTTAACAATGTAAGAATCCTCTGCCTTGTATTCGGCGAGAGATTCCATGGTAAGGACACCACCGTTTCGCTGGACATCCTCTACCATTCTTTCAGCGATCCACCCCTTGTAAAACAGAGTAGCGCCTTCATCGGAAATGGCCTGAAGAACCTTTGCCAAATCTTCTTGCTTAGTGATCTCCCAGGGATCGTGGACGGTTCCATCCTTCTTAAGAAAATGGCGTCTGGTCCCCTCAAATTCATTCAACTGATTAACTACCCACTTCCGCCTAAAAACTTCCCCCGGAAGAATAAGTGTTCCTTCTTTAGCATATTTTATCGCTGGTCCCATTACTGTTGCCCTAGGCAACGAGCCGTAGGATTTAAGTGCTTTATCCAAACCAGCTACCATCCCAGGAATACCAACAGTGGGATAACCGTATTTTGCCTTTGGTACAGTAATGTGATCGTAGGATGAGGGAGCCTGTGTCGTAGCATCAATTCCTTTAATCTCTCCATCAGCAGTATGGATGAGAATTTGTGCTCTTCCACCAATACCGCTCATGCTCGGCTCCACCACAGCCAGAGCATAGGCGGCCGCTACCGCTGCGTCTGCGGCATTGCCTCCCTGCTCCAACATGGCTACGCCCGCCTCAGTTGCCAGAGGATGAGCCGTGGTAACAACACCATTTCTGGATCTGACAACTTTCCGTGGTGTTGTCAGAGAGGAGTCCTCTTTTCCAGAGGATGGCGGAGCACAGCTTTCAAAGAAAAAGAAATGAAGTAAAACTAGTAAAAGACCCCACTTTTTCATTTTTACTCCTCTTAATAACATAAATTTTATCTCTATTGTTAAAGGGAAAATGTAAGCTAACCATCCAGTCGGACAGTAAACAACACATTTGGAATCAACACTTACATATGAAGGGACTCCGCTTTGAGGAAAGCTACTATTGATGTTAGACTCACTCGTTTAATGAAACACCTTCCTCTATATTTCTTATTTGCCGCATCATTTCTCCAACTAGGGTGCAATAAGACTGAGAACTTTCCAACGGAAATTATCCTTTCAGAAAACTGGTTATTCAGACAACTTTTTCAATCTTTTCCCTGATGAACCAGTCCAAGTTCAGTTTTACCCAAAAATCCTGTGGAGAATAGGTTATTATATTTTCAAACTCGGAGTTTATATGACGTCCTTGATTAATAAACCAAAAAAGTTCTCATTGATGGTTAGTCTTCTTCTTTTATTTGGTTGCTCCCAGAAAAATCAACTTAATCTAACAGACTTTGTTGATCCTTTCATCGGAACGGGGGGCACAGGTCACACCTTCCCTGGAGCAACTTTACCTTTCGGTATGGTTCAACTCAGTCCTGACACCCGCCAGAATGGCTGGGACAATTGTTCCGGATACCACAGTTTGAATTCTACGATTCTTGGCTTTAGTCATACCCATCTTTCAGGGACAGGGGCAATCGATTACGGTGATATTTTGGTGACTCCCATGTCAGGAACATTGTTTACCGAACCGGGAGAAGAAACAAACCCTGAAACCGGCTACAGGTCACGCTTTTCTCATTCCAGCGAGGAAGCAAAACCCGGCTATTACCGTGTCACTCTTGAAGACGATATGATCGAAGCTGAAATGACGGTGACAGAGCGGGCCGGTTTTCATAGGTACACATTTACAAAAGAAGCTCTTTCTCATATCCTTATAGATCTTAAACATGGACTTGGTGATCGTACTACTGAATCGTGGGTGGAGATCACAAATGATCGTGAAATTGTAGGCATGCGCAGATCCACAGGCTGGGCCAAGAATCAGGTTATTTACTTTGTAGCACAATTTTCTGAATCCTTTGAATCAGCTGGAATCTTGGAAAATGGTACCCTACTTCAAGATAGCAAAAAAAGTCAAGGCACTGATCTGAAAACTTTTGCTTCTTTTAAATTTTCACCAAGGTCACAATTACTGGTGAAAGTGGCCATTTCAGCCGTTGACGTTGAAGGTGCAAGAAAAAATCTTGAAAAAGAACTCCCAGGCTGGAATTTTGATAAGGTCCGGCAATCAGCTAAAAAGCGATGGGAAAAAATGTTATCTGTTATTTCAGTTAAGGGTGGTACTGAAAGAGAAAAGACTAATTTCTATACCGCCCTCTACCATAGCCTCATTGCTCCAAATGTATTCAATGATGTGGATGGAAGATACCGCGGAGCAGATTTGGACATCCATCAACTTCCGCCCAACAGATCAATGTATACCGTTTTTTCGCTCTGGGATACGTTTCGCACCGCTCATCCCCTGTTTGTTCTCTTATATCCGGATATTGCTACTGAACTGGTCAGAACACTTCTTGTAAAGTATGAAGAAGGTGACCTCCTCCCTGTCTGGGAACTGGCCGGCAACGAAACAGGAACAATGATCGGTTATCATTCAATTCCAGTCATCACCGATGCGTACGCTAAAGGTTTGACCAATTTTGATGTGGAAACCGCTTTTGACGCAATGAAGGCAAGTGCTGAGGCCAATCATTTGGGGCTTGAATTCTATAAGAAGAAAGGGTACATACCCATCGATCGTGAGAATGAGGGTGTGTCCAAAACATTGGAATATGCCTATGACGACTGGTGTATTGCCAAAATGGCGGACTATCTTGACAAACAACGTGACCGTGAAAATTATATGCGAAGGGCAATGAACTATCGTCAGGTTTTTGATAGTGAAACAAAGTTCATGCGTGGAAAAAAGGGAGGCCAGTGGGAGCCGTCCTTCGATCCTTTTGCGGTAACATCTTCATACACAGAAGCCAATGCGTGGCAGTATACCTACTTTGTTCCACATGATGTTTCTGGAATGATAGAAATGATGGGTGGCGAAAAAAAATTCGTTGATCGACTGAATGACTTGTTCTCTGCTTCAACAGATCTTTCTGGAAGACACCAACCGGATATTACCGGACTCATAGGGCAATACGCTCATGGAAACGAGCCGAGCCACAATTTTGCTTATCTTTACAACTATGCCGGCAAACCTTGGAAAACTCAAAACATAACCCGTCAGATTATGGATAACCTTTACAACACTGGGAGAGATGGACTTCCGGGAAACGAGGATTGTGGCCAAATGTCGGCGTGGTACGTTTTCAGTGCCCTTGGATTCTATCCTGTCACACCGGGTGAAGATATGTATGTTTTAGGCACCCCCATTTTCGATGAAGCAACCATCCATATGCAAAATGGCAATTCGTTCACAATTCGAGCACAGGAAGTTTCATCAGAGAACCGATATATTCAAAAAGCTTCCCTGGACAGCACTGCCTTGCATCAATCATACCTGTCACACAGTACAATTACAGCCGGAGGTAACTTGGACCTGAAAATGGGTAACAAACCTAATCAAAGTTGGGCCACTGATCATTCTCAGCGACCCGTGTCAGCAATGAATTTGGATGTTGTTGTGAATCCCGTTTTTGATTATGAGGAGCGGGGATTCCTTGATACAATGACAGTCTCCATTTCAACACCTACCCCTGGGGCCGTCATCCATTATACCATCGATGGTTCAAAACCCTCTGAAGCATCGCCTATTTACAAAACTCCTATTATTCTCAAAAAAACGACACAAGTCCAGGCTCTTGCCATTAAACATGAATATTTGCCAAGCTACATCGAAAATGTCACCTTTACACAGATACCTTACAAAGTCTCCGTTGCCTACAAACAACAATACAGCCCTCTTTATACAGCAGGTGGGAATAATGGTCTGTTTGATGGTGTTCGCGGTGCACTTAATGCTTGGGGCTCATGGCAGGGATTTCATGAAGTTGACTTCGATGTTGTGATTGATCTAGGGGAATTGAGGGATATAAATATAATAAAAACCACATTCCTTCAGAGTAATAAATCATGGATTTGGCTCCCCAAATCGGTCGTCTTCTCTGTGTCAACTGATGGTTCGAACTTCACTTCTCTGGAACGTCAAGCACATGATGTACCACTAGAAAGAGATGACTCGTTCACAAAAGATTTTATACAATCAATAGAGCACAATAATATCCGCTATATCAAAATCTATGCTGAAAATGTCAAAACATGCCCTGACTGGCATCCTGGTGCCGGTGGAAAAGCTTGGATATTCATTGATGAAGTTGTCATTGAATAAAGTTGTGATTAAACTCCTCGTTACTCCCCCAGTCATAAAATGAGTTTTATCAGACGAGAATGGACATCTGCCGACGCCGACGATTGGCATAAAGAAGACTGGCTGGCCATAATATTCTCTACAATATCCTATATCACCCTTGTGATAGGAACCGCACTATCCTTTCTTACCATTACAATAGGTTTTGTTGTCTTGGCTATCGGTATCGTTTCAGCAGGAATTATGATGTGGATCATCGATCCAAAGCTGAAAAAGATTTCCAATGAATACGAAAAGAAACAGAAGGACTATCTCCGACAGCTGGAAGATATCCAGAGATGGGAGGTTGAAAAATGAACCAGGGATTGGCCGTGGTATTAGGTATGTCCATCGCTTATCTAGCCTCATTCATAGGAATGATCTTCGCCTACTTGCATTACAAAAAAAATAAGCGCAATGACACCTAATTATATGGCGGTGACAGTCCTCACAATCGGAGCACCTATTCTGGGTGTTATTATTCCAGCAATTATACTGTCCCTCTCTTTTTTCCTTACATATCTACTTATAAAATACTTTTCCAGAAACCAGCAGGAAGATTCAGAAGAATGATCACTTTCCAGTTCCTCGATTGGCTTTGGATCGTGCTCTTTGTGGCGTTGATGATCTTCTTTGGTATTTATTTTTATCGGATGGGGAAACGATCACAGTCTGATTTTTTCCTGGCGGGTAGGGGATTGCCGTGGTGGCTACCTGCCTCTTCCGTATATGCAACTCATACAGCTACTGATACCCCAATTTGGGTGGCAGGTGTTGTTTACAAATACGGTTTTGCAGGGCTTTGGTATGCTTTTTTTTCCGCATGGTGTGCCATTAGCGCTTTTGTTTCAACTAGAATATTCAGGCGATCTCTCGCCTATAGTCAGGCTGAGTGGCAAAGTCTCCGATTTGGTGGACTTGGTGCTGAGTTACTACGCGGATGGCTTGCAGGATGGCAGGTGTTCATGAATATGTTCATCCTTGGATGGGTGGGCATCGCCATGGGAAAACTCTGTCAAATGATTTTTGGTTGGGAACTTTGGATGGGCCTCTTCATTTTTACCACGCTCGGGGCAATATATGTTTTATCATCGGGATATTGGGGTGTGGTCATGGCCGATTTTCAGCAGGGTGTTATTGCTCTTCTAATTATTGTGATCGTATCGATTTGGGGAGTGGTAGCTGCTGGTGGCCCTGATGAAATTATTGCAAAACTTGGATCCTACAATAGTAGCGTTGAATGGGAAGTCCCAAATGAATGGAAAGATCAACAGGCAATGATCCGTGTTTCCGATGTTGAGACTGGAAAACCTATTGCTATAAACAGTGAATCCTTTGCCATCGCAAGTAGCATTTCAAAAGACGCACAGTCTAAGTTGGAATCACGAGCCACAACTCTAATCAAATCCAAAGAAACACACGCCGGTGAGATCCTCTTCCCAACGAATGTTAATAAACTGCAAGCAGGAGAAAAATATACCATTGTTTGGGCTTCAGACGATTCTTACAACCGTGTGAACATAGATGCCAGTGTAGATAGCGGAATATCTTGGTCTCGGGTAGCCTCTCATCATTTTAATGGCCAGTCCTGGAGGTTGAACTTTTTCAGCTTCACAGGCATGTTCGAAGGACAATTTCCAGTAGCTTGGTTTGTCACCATGATGATCATTGCCCTTATCGGCGGTTTTGGAATGGGGACCTCTATCGATTGGTACCCTGAAGCACAACGTATACAATCAGCAAAAACAGTAAGGGATGCTTCCTACAGCATTTGGGCAGGTTCTGCCCTTGTATTGATCCGAAATTCCATCTGGGCAGCAGCTATTATTGGATTCTTTGTCTTATATCCTGGTATCGCAAAGAGCGGTGAATATGAGATGGCATGGTACAGAATTGGATTTGAATTTTTGCCTGTTGGACTCGTCGGTTTTCTTTTTGCAGGTATTCTTGCCATTCACCTTTCCACTGTTTCGACACACCTTAATCTAGGTGCACTGTATGCCACCCGGGATTTTTATCACCATTATGTAAATCCAAAAGCCAGCGAGGCAATGCTGGTAAAAGTAGGCAGAATTGCCACCTTTGTACTTCTTCTTGGTTCTTTCGTTTTTGGTGTCATTATAGGCGAAGAGATTACAGCCTGGCTCATTTTTGCCCTATGGATCATGGCTGCAGGTGTCTGGCTTCCGAATATCCTCCAGGTAATCTGGTGGAGATTTAATTCCTGGGGTTACCTTTCAGCATGGATAGCCAATCTTGGCCTCAGCTGGCTCATTGTTTGGATCCTACCCCGGTTCGGTGTAATCCCAGCCTTGCCCGATTATCTACAGTTCTGGATATTAATTGTGCTAAATGCAATGATATATCTGCCTGTTACTTTCTTTAGTAAACCCGAGGATATGGACCATCTCGTGGCCTACTATGTAATGTCCAGACCTATTGGTTTTTGGGGCCCTGTTAGAAAAGAAGCTGAAAAACAAGGATTGATCGCTACTACCTGATATCTGAAGAGTGAAACCAAACCTAATCCTCTACCCAGTTATAGCGATGGTGGCTCTCACATTTTTCGTCACCGTCCACCTCTATTTTGTACAGAAAAAAGCTATAAAAAAATGGGATGTCAAGTATGGCTTCTTCAAAACCTATGAAGGCGACAGGCCAGACTATCTGCAAGCAGCACGAGATCACTACAAGAACATGTTCCAGTTGCCAATTCTATTCTATTCCTGGGCCGGTATTATTTTCATGATGGGAAATGTTGACATGCTGGATCTATCCCTCGCTTGGCTATTTATAGCTTCAAGGTATCTACATAGCGGTATCCGGATTATCGATCATACAAAACTTTCGCACAGATCCTCAGTGTTCATTGTAGGCTGGTTCATTCTACTTTTTTCCTGGGGAAAACTACTTTTCGATTTCTTATTCTATTATTCTTGAACAGGTTCCTCCTTTTTTTTCTTTCAGTCTTTTTAGTCCTAAAAACAAATGATCGCTGAACAACAAAAAGCAGACATCCCGAAACGGACGCAGTCGTTCTGGAAACTTGCCGGTCCCGGCGCTGTCCTAGTGGGGCTTTCCATAGGCGCCGGAGAAATTATTATCTGGCCAAGGATTGTGGCGGAATTTGGAGCCAGTATGGTTTGGGCAGCAGTGCTAGGTATCTTCCTTCAATTGTGGGTGAATATGGAAATTGGTCGGTGGACAATCGCTACGGGTGAGACCGCGTTTATGGGATTCTCCCGAATCTGGATTGGGTTTGGTCCACTTTTCATGCTTCTTACAGCTCTTGGAAGCATTGCCCCAGGCTGGGCACGGGCCTCAGGTCTTGCATTGAAAGCATTGATTGTCGGTCCCGCCGGCTTCGGATCAGACACTTTATGGACGGTTATTACATTTGGATTTATTGCAATTATATTGTTTGGTCCCAATATCATTTACCAATCGGTAGAGAGGAGTGTTGAGGCTTTGATTGTTATTGTGACTCTCGGACTTATTGCTGTCGTTATCGCAATCGGGTCGACTGATATCTGGAAAGAACTGGGTAAAGGAATGCTCAACATCGGCTACCGCAATCCAAATATTTCGATAAAGGTTCTTTTCAGTGCCCTGGTTTTTGCCGGCGCTGGCGGAATTTACAATCTCTTCTATGGGTTCTATTTAAGAGATAAAAATATCGGGATGGGAGCCAAGATATCTAAGATGACTAATCCTATAAGAGGCAAGGCTGAAGCAATTCCCTCCGTTGGATTTCGTTTTGAAGATACGCCTGAAAATAGGCAAAGATTTTCCGACTGGTGGGATTATGTCAAGAAAGATCAGACAATGTTCTTTTGGGCACTTAATACTTTTACATTAATTCTCTTCATGTTTGGCGCCCTGGCAGTGTTACATCCACAGGGAATTATTCCTGCACCCGGCACCCTCATTTGGGATGAAGCTGTGGTCTTGGGTGAAGTGTGGGGAAATGCCGGCCAAGTAATTTTCCTCATTGTCGGATTTGCGACTCTGTTTGGAACTCAACTTGTGATACTTGACGGGGTCAGTCGTACCTTCGCTGATATTATTTATACCAATGTGGCAAAGGCTCGCTCCCGACCCGTGGGATGGTGGTACATGATCTTCTGCGGAGGTTGGATGATTCTTGGTTGTCTACTCACTTATATTATGGAACGTATCGGTGTCTCTGAGCTAGGTTTTATTTTCAACGCCGCTTACCTCGGGGGTTTTGCTATGGCAATTTATGTCCCATTACTTCTCTATCTGAATAAGCGACACCTTCCTAAGTCAGTGAGGCCGGGAATTATCGCAACTACCATGATGATCATTGCCTCTTTGGTCTATATTGGTTTTGCTATTAGTTCGATTATCTGGGAAGTAGTGAGCCGAATCTAGGCTATCATCATTTTACCGGCTATTTCTTTCACCATTTTTGCTGCAACCGCCGCGGTCATCCCGTTAAGGTCGCGTTGTGGATTCAATTCAACCACATCGGCCCCGACAATGGGTGCATTGATGCTGTGAATGATGCCGATTACATCTCTAACTGACAGCCCGCCCGGTTCATGGTGGGAAATACCTGGAACAAAAGCGGGATCAAAAACATCTAGGTCCAGAGAGATATAGACTTTATCATTATTGCCCAAGTCAAGATCCGTAGGCATCTCAGGTAATTCATACAACTCTATACCAAACTTTTTCGCCTGCTGACGCTGGTGATCGTTTGTTGTACGTATGCCGATTTGAATCAACCGATCTGTCAGACTATCTTCCATAATTCTTGCAAATGGACAGGCGTGAGAAAAACGGTCATCCTCAAACTCATAGTAAAGATCTGGGTGAGCATCAAAATGAACGATTGTAGTGGGCTTCATTGATTTAGCAACAGCTTTCACTAATGGATAAGTAATGGAATGATCACCTCCGAGAAAGATAGGGATAGCACCATCAGACAATTGCTTTTCAGCTTCTCCTTCAATCTGAAGATAGCCGGCGTCGCTATTTTCTATTTTCAAGTCGATCACTTTTTTGAATCCATTCACACTGTCCAGATCAACACCAGTTTCACTGAAAAGGTTAGAAGCACCTGAGAACAATACTTCTCGAATGGCGGAAGGACCCTTTGCCGGGCCGTTCAAAAAAGAAGATTTGGCGTCAAAGGAAACACCAATCATGTTAATCCGGTCAGGCATCAGTAATTGAGAATAACTGTTTCCTAAAAAAAGATCCAGTTAGGGGGCCAGAGCTCATAGGTTTTTCTACCTCAGTCAATTTATTGTTCAGAGTGTTATGCAACTCATAACTTTGTTATTACAACTTGCGTTCGAACAGGTTTCGACCGATAATCAACTTTATTAAAAAAATCAAAGTATTACGAAATATATTTGACTTTCATCCCTTGAGGCAATACAATATAAACATAGACGAAAACTCGAAGATAGAAAAATGTAAATTGCAGAGACACAGAATTTAGTCGCACCCTTTACAATGAATAAAACCAACAATAATATATTATAATGAATTCCAATGTGAACGGCTGTACCACCTGTTCAGGCGGATGCGCAAATGATAGTGATGCTGGTTTCAAAATCACTGATCAGTTTCAACGGTTCAATCAGAAAAACGATATCTATAACCGTTCATTCTGGGACTCATCAATTAACTCCAAAAAGACAGAACTTTTTTACGAATCATACCGGAAACCGTTGAAAGCGTGGCGTCACGTAGACGGCTATGCTCAGAAAGATTTTGCTATTCGGAATGCAGGTTGGCATGTAGCTGACTATTTTGCCGAACGGTTGGAGAACGAGGACCGGCGGGAAGGATTTTTGGATTACCTCACAGCCCATCGAGAGGGCGCTTCAGAACAACGAAATGTTGAATCTCCTGAGGCCATGGCAGAGGAAGTGAAAAAAACCGCCAAACTTTTTGGCGCTGATCTTGTAGGTATCACCTATCATGATGAGCGTTGGGTCTATACACACAAGTATAGTCGCGAACGTGAAGACGAAAAAATAATGGATCTACCGAATAATTTCACTTCTGTCATAGTTGTATGTCACGAGATGGACCACGATTTGCTTGAAACCGTCCCATCAGCTCTAAGTGGAACTGCAACGGGCATCGGCTACTCTCAAGATGCTATCACACTTCTAGCTCTCGCCCAGTATATCCAGAATCTTGGTTATAATGCCGTGTCCAGCATGAACGATACGGCTCTCAACATTCCTCTAGCAATTAAAGCCGGGTTAGGAGAATACGGCCGTCATGGTCTCCTAATTACACCAGAACTAGGTCCTCGTCTTCGTATCGGAAAAGTTTTTACTGATCTTCCTCTTGCACATGACCACCCGAAGCGATTCGGCGTAAAAGAATTTTGCGAAGTGTGCCGACGTTGTAATGATGGGTGTCCACCGAGAGCTATTCCAGCTGATGATCCCTCAGAACGGATCTACAACCGTTCAAATATTAGTGGTATCAGAAAATGGACAGTGGATGCAGAAAAGTGTTTCGACTTCTGGGTGAATCAAGTTACTGATTGCTCAATTTGCTTACGAGTATGTCCCTATAACCGAAATTATCCAGACTGGTTCAATCAACTTCGATTCCGTTTAATGGGATCATTTATCCGTCGTTTCATGCTGTGGTTGGACAACATCTTGGGTGGAGGAAAACGTAAACCACCAAAATGGTGGTGGAGAAAAAGATTAGATCAACAGTGAGTCCACTGGTTCAGCCATTCCATAGATAACTTTTTTTACCGCTTCATAAACCCTGACAAGACTTTTCGCACTCACCCATTCATCAGTAGCATGAGCCCCATGACCGATAGGCCCAAACAGAACGGCCGGAATACCGGCTGCGGCGGCAAGGGCTGAATCGGCCCAATATGACATACCGGTCAACTGAGAATCTGGTGAAGCGTTTCTAAAGCGCTTAACGATTTCAGCACTCTCAGGAGTCTCCAAAGGTGGGCGGCTAAATAGTTTTTTAGCTTTAACAGTGTGATCTTCAGTATGCGCTCCTGCTGAAGAGATGATCCTGTTAAATTCATTTTCAAGATCAGCTTCGGACTCACCCGGTAGAATTCTTCTCTCCCAATCGAGTCTTGATCCTGCCGCAATGACAGGAAGTTGCGTACCTCCTTCCAACGTACCTACATGGAGTGAACTTTGACCGAGATAAGGATGGGATATCCTGGCAGTAAGTTCTTCCTGAACATTGGCAATTTCCTGAATTACTGGCCCAAGGGGAAAAATGGCGTCTACCCCCTCTTCTGGACGAGAGCCGTGGGCTGCTTTTCCAGAAATAGCTATTTCGTACCATGCGAATCCCTTGTGGCAAATACCGATCTGTTCCTCCGTTGGTTCGAGGGCGATTACCGCCAAGGGAAGAGCGTCTAATGAAAAGACCCATTCCTTCATAAGGTGTTCCATCCCGATACTGAGATTTTCCTCATCACAAACAAAGGTGAGGTAAATATCGCCCGGAGGCGTTTCTTTAACACAAATTTCAGCCAGTGCCAGCATGACAGCTGCACTCCCTTTCATATCATACGCCCCCCTACCGTAAAGCTTGTCACCCTCCCGGCATAATTTAAACGGATCATTCATCCCCTCTACACCCACAACATCCACATGTGCGTTCAATATGAGACTGGGTGCTCCCCTACTCCCTGAAATTGTACACACCACGTTGGTCCGTCCAGGAGCAACTTCTTGAGTCATTGGAATAAACCCCAATGAGGAAAGAACACCGGATATATTATCACAAACGGAAGCCTCACCAGAGCCCCCCTCCCATTTGGGGTTTACTGAATTATAAGCCACTAAATCGGCCAACAGCACCTCAAGACGATTTTCTAACATTGAACTAGCCATCACACCTCATAGTCTATCACACGAACTTCTTTAGTCAATGATTGGAGTAAAGCCACAACTTTCAAGTGTTCAGGATGGTCCTGATATTTTTTCAGTGCATCAATGGATTTAAACTCAGATACAAGAGCCAAATCAGAAGCACGTTCTGACGGATTTACATTGATGCCTACTTCAAATGCTTTGATTTCTTTGATAAGATTGGGAAGCTTACTGACTTCAGCTTCAATCTCAGAAGCAGTGCTTTCCTTTGTTTTACCATCGATCTTCTTTAACTGCCACATAACAATATGCTTGATCATTATCTCTCCTGTCATTTATTGGTGTTTTCCGAATGAAGTTAGGCCATCACCGAGTGAAACTCAATTGACAACTTTTTCATTTTATTGCTGTTTGAATAATCATTCACGAATAACCAATTTATATATTTCGAATTTCCTTCCTGTTTACTCGTTAGTGATAAAGTAGATTTTGGCCCATCATGGGTCAATCTCAAAAAAAGATGTGGTTTTTTGCCGTGGATCGAGGCGGCACATTTACGGACATCATTGGTGTAGATCCTGAGGGAAAAATCCACAGTCTTAAGCTCCTTTCGCTCTCACAGGAGTATGTCGATCCCGCCATAGAAGGAATCCGGCGAATGATGAATATTCCTGTTGAAAGTCCTATCCCCGAAGATAAGGTGAGTCGGATACGGATGGGCACTACCGTGGCCACTAACGCTCTACTTGAACGAAAAGGTGCACCAATAGTACTGTTCATCACAAAAGGCTTTAAGGGCCTTCTCGAAATCGGCAATCAAGCCAGATCTGACCTCTTTGCCCTAGCGGTAAAAAAGCCGGAACAACTTTACAGAAATGTCAGAGAAGTAGATGAACGTTTGGATCACGAAGGGAGTGTCGTGAGGCCTCTGGATGAATCTGCTCTGAGAGAAGATCTAGAAGATATCATGAATAGCGGAGTTTCATCTCTTGCAATCGTACTTATGCATTCCTGGAAAAATGGGGTTCATGAATCACGTGTAGCCGAAATCGCCCTTGAAATGGGTTTTGACCAGATCTCAGTTTCGCATAAAATCATGCCGTTAATCAAAATTGTTGGACGGGGACAGACGACAGCTGTGGATGCTTACCTCAGCCCTGTCCTTTTTGAATACATACAATCAGTGGAAAAGAAGACGGGCAACATTCCTCTTGAGTTTATGCAAAGTTCAGGCGGAATGACCGATGCTCACAACTTCAGAGGAAAGGACGCCATCATGTCAGGCCCTGCCGGAGGTGTTATCGGTGCTGCGGCTATAGCGAAGTTAAATGGAATCGATGAAACTATCGGCTTTGATATGGGAGGTACCTCCACTGATGTTTCTCGCTATGGTGGTGAATTCGAAAAAGTGGTAGAAGTAGAGACAGCAGGTATTCACTTTCAGACACCTAGCCTGAGAATCAATACTGTGGCTGCTGGAGGCGGCTCCATTCTTTGGTTCGATGGTCAAAAGATGCGCGTTGGTCCTGAATCAGCAGGAGCTGACCCAGGGCCGGTTTGTTACGGTAAAAGCGGCCAGCTTGCACTCACAGATGCCAATCTCCTTCTTGGCCGACTGGTGCCGGAATTTTTCCCCAAAGCTTTCGGTAAAACTTACGATCAACCACTAAATGAAGTAGAAACACGAAAAAAATTCAAAAAAATTACCGAACAAATTAACGTCTCACTCGATAGAAACCTTTCACCAGAAGATGTGGCCCGGGGTTTTATCCGAATTGCCAATGAGACCATGGCTTCGGCAATTAAGGAAATTTCGGTGGCCCGAGGATTTGACGTACGGACCCATGCCCTTATTTGCTTTGGCGGTGCCGCCGCACAACACGCTTGTGGTATTGCTCGAATCCTAGGCATAAAAAAGATGGTTATCCACCCCATGGCAGGGCTTCTTTCCGCCTACGGCATTGCCATGGCCAATCAATTTCGCTACGCCATTCGCTCCATAGTAAAAACCTACAACAAAAATGTACTCCAACAATTCGAGACTCAGCTTAATGAGATGGCTTCACCTTTGATAAAGGAAATCTCCCAATGCGGCATATCTGAAGCCAATATTGAGGCTACAAAATTTCTCGATCTCAGGCCACTTGGAACAGATAACTATCTCACAATTCCACTGGGCACATTTGAAGAAACAGTGGAAATGTTCTCCAAACTCCATAAACAACTGTTCGGCTTTGACCCCACCGCTGAATTGGAACTTGTCAATCTGAGGGTTGAGGTGAACGGTCGGGGATATCACTTCGAAGAAAGTCACTCTCAATCCTATGCCAGAAGTAAACCTGAACTAAGGGACACCACAAAAGTCACTTTTGAAGATGGTGAATATGAAACACCGATTTACCATGTAGATGATTTCCAGTCAGGTTCATTTATTGAGGGACCTGCAATCATTACAGAGGCTTTTTCCACCACCGTAGTTGAACCAGGATTTTCAGCAGAACTTAACAGATACGGTCACATTGTTCTGAATCAGGATACCATGGCAGAAGTATCTATAGGACCACAAAGAGATCCCATCATGCTGGAAGTATTCAATCACCTTTTCATGAGTATTGCCGAGCAGATGGGTCACACTCTGATCAATACAGCTCATTCGGTTAATATCAAGGAGCGTCTCGATTTTTCTTGTGCCATCTTTGATCCTGAGGGCAATCTGGTTGCCAATGCTCCTCACATGCCTGTCCATTTGGGCGCCATGAGTGAATCGGTGAAAGAAATCATTGCGGCAAACAAAGAATCTATGAGTCCAGGGGATGCATTTCTGATGAACAACCCTCATCGTGGCGGTTCCCATCTCCCAGATTTGACGGTCATTGCGCCTGTTTTCGCCGAGGGGAAGGATCCCATTTTCTACACTGCTAGCCGAGGACACCATGCTGATATCGGCGGCATAACTCCCGGCTCCCTACCGCCGTTTGCAACGTCAATTTATGAGGAAGGTGTTGTGATCGATAATTTTCGTCTTATAGAAAATGATGATCTCCGACTGGATGAGCTGAAAAATCTGCTGTCAGATAATGACTATCCAGCACGGAACCTTGATGAACGCATTGCCGATATTAAAGCACAGATCGCAGCCGTGAACAAGGGAATCATCGAAACTGACAGACTTATCAAAAAATATGGACTTGAAACAGTTCACGCCTATATGGGACACATCCGAGAAAATGCTACTGAGTCAATGAGGGCTGCATTATGGGCGTATTTGGGTGAAAAGGAAAAAGTGGATCTCGAATTCAAGGATCAGCTCGATGGCGGAGATTCCATTGCCGTACGAATTTCAATTGAAAAAGGTGGCAATCCGCCGCATACTTGCAGGGCCAAAGTCGATTTTTCAGGAACCAGTCTTCAGATGGAAGGCAATCAGAACGCGCCCATGGCAGTCACAAAAGCGGCGGTCCTGTACGTTTTCCGGCTCATGATCGATAAGGATATTCCTCTCAATTCAGGTTGTCTTGAACCGATTGAGATCATTGTTCCTGAAGGATGTCTACTCAAACCTGCAGATACCGCAGCTGTGGTGGGTGGTAATACGGAAACGTCTCAACGTATAACTGATGTACTCATGGGCGCCCTGGAACTTGCCGGCGCATCTCAGGGAACCATGAACAATTTTGTTTTCGGTAAGGAGGATGGTTCTGGAAAACAATATTACGAAACTATAGCTGGAGGTTCAGGAGCATGCAAAGGCCACAATGGCGCTTCAGGTGTTCAGATACATATGACCAACACAAGAGCCACCGATCCTGAAGTATTGGAACACCGCTTCCCCGAGATCCGTCTAGAGCATTTCGGGTTACGGAAAAACTCAGGAGGTGACGGCCAATACAAAGGTGGAAATGGAACCGTTCGAAAAGTGAAGTTTCTGGAACAGAGAAAAGTCTCAATCCTTTCCGAGAGGCGCAACTACCCACCCTATGGGATGGCTGGCGGATTACCGGGTAAATGTGGAAAAAATCAGTTAAAAAAGACGTCCGGTAAGTTGGAACCTCTGGCTGGTAAGGTAGAACGGGTGGTGAAATCAGGCGAAAGCATTATAATAGAAACACCTGGCGGTGGCGGCTATGGGTCTCCCCAAAAAAAGACAAAATAGGCTAATAATCTAAAGGTCAGAAAAAACTGAATGAATCAATCAGTAAGCAGCGGAAAAAATGGGTGGTTCATGGGAGCACCCGCTGGCAACTCATCTACTAAACCTGGAAAATCCGGAGACGTTTCCCACGATCGAGGAGCGTGTATAACATCATCTCCGATTAACCGGACCGCAAAAACTCTTCGGCGCTGATCACCCTCAATACCAGCTGCAGCGTGAAGCGAAAGCATATGGAAAGCGACAGCATCGCCGGGCTCAAGTGCCCAGCCTAAAATATTGTATTTATTCCTGTCCGCCTCAATGTCCGGAACCTCCTCCATGGAACCTTCAGGAAACCATTTCGCTCGTTGATCTATAAATGTCCTTGG
>MDSZ01152058.1_pt1 | contig 40625 bp, 16 predicted proteins | sample 811201 | NCBI WGS metagenome assembly MDSZ01 (sample SAMN05326647, study PRJNA326480) | marine metagenome | isolation source: seawater | place: Indian Ocean: North | collected 2010 | reverse complement strand
CTAGTAGAATACAAAAACTAATAAGTAGAATTGCTATTCTATTCATTATTTAACTTCTCCGTATTCATTAAAGTTATTTTCTAGCACTTCTAAGTTTTCTGAGGCTTGTGAAAGTATCTCAGTCCACTTTTTTATTTCTGCTAAAATATCAGTATGCTCTCCTATTCCAACAGATTTATTAAACAACAAATCTAAGTGTGCTAATGCCTCAGATTTTAATCCTTTATAGTAATCTAATGCTGCTTGAAGCAGTTTATTATATTTTTTATTCTCCAATATATTCTCCTAACCTAGGCATCATTCTGCTTTCAGTTTTTTTTTACTCCGCTTAGGGCTACTCATCATAAGTTGTTTACAACATAAAAACAAACCCCCCGAGCCGTATATAAGGCCAGCTACTACTATTGCTGTTCCTATTTTTTCTAGTATCATCATATTAGATATGTCATTATCTTCTCTTCTAATCCTGTCCAGATCCTGCTGATATAATTTGATCTCTGGCACCTTTAGCTAACATGTCTAATACTACCATAGTTCTATTATTATTAAATATATCCCCAGTCATTTCTCCCATTAATACAGTAGATATTCCTCTTGGTGTCCCTATAATGCCTTCCATACCTGCTGTATATTCCATTCCCATATATTCTAATGGAACCCAAGTTAATTGATTTTCACAAGTTAGCATTCCTGTTAAAAATATTTTAGCCCTAGCTTGACCTGCATACATCTCCCAGAACATATCTCCTATTTCATAAATAGTATAAACCCATCCAACAACATTCAATAATTTTAATACAGTTCCTCCTATAGCTGCTCTTGATGTAAATTTACTAGTAACAGTTTTTCCTAATTTATCCCAATTGCTTGTAAATTCTTTTGCTGCAGTTTTTTCTATAATTTCTACAGTACCTTTTTTCCCTAAATCATCCATAAGACTTGTGGTAAGCTTTGCTATTCTCTCTCTTCTAGCTTTTAATGAATTAGCTCCAGTATTAGTATATGGCCTTCCTCTTGTTCCAGGCTGACGTCCATTTGCAACAATATTTTCTAGTCTAGTTAGCTCTGCTATCTCGTCAGATAGTTTCATCATTCTAACAGCTAGATCATCTACTTGACCAACTCCAGTCCTAACTAAGATATCATCTGATATACCTGGTACTAATTGATTGGCCATTTTAACTAAATCATCAGCAAAAGCAGGATAACGCTGTGTAAATTGTTGCATTTTAGCTAGAATTTTAGGATCCATAACTGTATCCCCTGCTTTTCCTCCTAGCTGCTGGTATAACTTATTAGTTAAAACTTCATATGCTTTTTTATTCTTACCAGTTAATGTTCCTCCAGCATTTGCTAATAAATTATCCATCTCAGTTAATATTCCAGATATTGCTTTGTTTTTCGTTACATTCGCAGGAGATGCTAAAGCAGATGATTTTGCGATTGCCGCAGTCATTCTTTCTATTGTCTTAGTCTTTGTGGTAGCTTCTTTTGCAAGAGAAACCATCTTCTTATATTCTTTTCTGGATAAAAACTTTCTAGCTAATTTCTTCTTCTCTATCAGATTTTCAGCAGTCATCTTTGTAAACATCTTAGCTGCATCGTCAGCCTTAGTCGACCAATTATTTATCAGGCTTAGTGGTGCTCCAAAGAATCTACTTGCTCCAAAGTCTTTACCGAATCCCCTGCTTCCTAAAGTTTTCCTTGCTAAGAATATAGTTAATCCATGAGAAATAACATTATGAAAGAAAGCAAGAGTATTAATTTTATTACTAAAATCTAATAAAATATTATCAATAGCTCTTGAAGCTTGTTTATAGTATACACATAGATTTGGAATTATAGTTGTTGTGTATCCTCCAGTTATAGATATACTGTTAACAACTTGCTCAACTTCTACAGGTCCATACATAGTTAACGTATCATCATGAATATGAATAATATCCCATGGTTTTATATGAGGATTACCCAACAGAGTTAGACTGCCTTGATACATAGGTCTTATTGCATTCATTAATATTGATTGAGAGACAACAGCTTCATCAAGACCCAATGCTTTTTGAATACCATCATAGTTAGTTCCAGCAGACGCTTCATCATACCATGTGTCTGCTGCATCTTTATCATACCATAAATCAGTTGTAACATTTTTTTGATAAGTTTGATAAGTTCTCATAAAGTCTGGATCTTGGTCAAAACTTACCCAAGCCTGTACTCTTTTAGTTGCCTTATTTGGATTGTTGTCTGGATCTACTTCGTCACCTGGGATTAACATTTCTACATGATTATACATTTGATCAGATGTCGCAACTATAGAGTTATCTATAATATCTTCATAGCTGTTAGCCATATGATGATTAATAACTGGTTTATAAGCAAAAGCATCTAAAAATCCTAGGCCCTGTAAAAGTGCTTTTTGAATATCAAAAGCTATAGTATGCGCGGCCATACCTCCTGCTGCTATCGATTCTTGTATAGATTTATAATTTTGAATATAATTTGCGGTATCTTCGAAAATTGTTTCTTCTATATTCATAAAGTATGGTCTATATATTTTTGCCCAAGCACCCATGTCTCCATACCAAGCGGTGCCGCCAAGCTCTGAATTATAAGGAAATTTACTTTGACCTGAGTCTCCTCCTTTTACCTCTTTGTAACCTAAAGCATATGGCCCCCAAGTAGCCGTGAATTGATGAAAAATCCAGCCAAAGACGCCTTGATCTGCACCATTAGACCATTGATCAATATACTTTCTATCCATATAACCATCGTTCTTATCATCTGGCTGATCATATTTAAAAATACCGGTCATTTCTTTGTTTCCATGCATCCATTTATAATGATCTAAGTTTTCAGGAATTAAACCATTTTGCATATCAGTAATTATTTTCATTTCATCAGATGTGTATCCATTAGGTAAATAATTATATTCTGCAGTTTTACCATCTTCATCATACTCATGTAGGAAATCATTTAAAAGAATTTCTCTAGTCACTCCTAAAGGAGGGCTATAAAATCTATCAGTCTCCTCATCATGGATAGGAGCAGATTTACTTCTCCAAACTGTGGGGTTAATTAATCTGTACGCCTTCCATTCCTCGTTGACATAGGGCCATATGAGAGGTTGTTCTTTTTGAAGGAACCCATGCACTATCATTCCTGCTTGCATAGTCCCAGGTGTTGTGTGATTCTTAGTATAACTTCCATAAACTATATCCCATCTACCTACTAATTCTGCAGTTTTCTTAAAGCCATTCATGTTAAGACTCATTCTATATCCTTCTAAGAAATCTCCTCTTGCTCCATCATACTGCCCATCTTGCATTACTGCTTCTTGCCACAATAGTCTACTATAAGATTTGTTTCTATCTACTCTCCTCATATCATAATCAAGGTAGTGCGTTCTTGCTCTAGCCATTCCTTGATTTGAGTGTCCCCATGTAAGACTAGCATGCTGTGCGTAAGTATAATCAATTACCTTACTCATCATTTGCTTTCCAAGTCGTATAACTTGTTGTTTTAAATTTGTAGCTTTGTCCTTATGCTCTTCAATCTCTCTATCACTAAGGCCGGTGTAATCCATCTCTGTTATCCATTTACCCCCATTAGCCTCACATGCACCTATAGTTTCGTAAGGTGCTCCTGTGTACTCATCTATTTTATCACAGTAGTTAAATGTTAGCATTTTTTTAATTTGTGTTGCTAAATTTTCCATAACATTTTTTTCAGCAATTCTAGGTACATAAGTTTTTGCTCTATATTGCCCCTCTCTAGGACCAAAATATAGTGTTTCTCTAGGAGCATGTTGAAAAATATCATTACCTTCATTAAAAGGAAGTGTAGTAATTATATAATCTCCCATAAATAAAGCAACTTCATGAAGAGCATCCCAACAAGTTTGTCTGGTTACTACCCATTGAAAAGGTTTACCCTGCGTTCCTGATAATTGTTTTAATCTATTTATTCCCCTATCAATAAAATTATAGAATCCATATCCTGAAGGCATAGTATCGTTAACAATAATATTGTCGTATAGAGAGTTACCCATTGCTTTAACTATAATATTATTTGTACGATAAGCTTCAGCTACTTCCACACCAGTTGTAGGAAGACCTTGCCCATTAAATCCTCCAATTACATCTCGAATATTTGTATCAATTGGTATAACATCAGTTAAATAGCCAGCCATGCTGTTTAAAGCTCTCGCATAATAAATATTTTTTAGAGCACTTTCTGAAACCTTAGCTTGACTATTTAAATCAGCATCTCTCATTTCCCATCTTCCTAAGCCCCCTAATCCTGGAGTTTGAGCAAGAATATCCAGAACAGCCGCCCCCAAAGTAGTTGCACCTGACATCGCTGAATACTTAGTTCCCTGGGTTGCTCCGACAGTATTTAATAATCCGGCTCCCCAAGATTGAGCAGTTAACTCTATCGTAGTTCCCGTTTTCATTTCTGTTACCGCTCCCTTAAACTTTAACCTTAGTTGCCTATAGTCAGCTCCATATCCCATTAAGATCATAATTTTTGTTCCAACTTTTAATCGCATTAAAGCACCAGGTACTAATGCTGACGTTTCATTAACAAAAGTTACTTGTTCTTGGGTTAAGGCATTGGTTACATTAGAAAGTTTTATAATAGCAGTAGTACTTGCAGCATGTTTACTTTCTACAATAGTTATTTCACTTGCAGCATCATAAGTATAAAAGTCATCAAAAGCTTGCCAACTATATTTATCTTCTTCTATAAAAAAGATTTTAAAAGCAGGAAATGCTCTATCCATACTGCTTTTTAATTTATTTTGTACTTGGGCATGAAATTGATTTTTTAATTCATAGCTTTTTTTAACACTATTTACATCCCCTATACCAAAGTAATTTAAAAAAGCGGGCCAATTATTTGACGCTGCGATTGTTGCTATACTTGCCGCAGCTTTTCTTTTCTTTCCTATTTCTTCAGCAAGAGCCATTCCTATTTCTGATATTTTATTCTGTGTATCTGCTGAGCTAACTTTAATATGGTGTGAATACTGAGATAACACTACATCTTGATATATAGCTCCAAAATTTGCGGTATCAAAATTATATTCTTTTAAAGAATCTTGAATCTTATTTGCAATATCTGTCATATTTTGCATTAATTGGGTATTAGTGGCACCGTCGGTTACAGCATCTTTTACTTGACTTAGCCATTTTGAAGCAAAGATAACAGATAAAGAATAATCCAGCATAGCTGTGGTTGACATTAATGTCATTATTCTTTCCTTACTGGGAACTAAGAATTCTTGATTTTCTAAATCAGCAGCATTTCCCTCTTTTTGAGCAGTTTCAATTCTCTCTTTTAGCTCACTCATTCGTTTAAAATTATTTAATAAATGCTTAAAAGTAAATTTCCAGGTTACTGTTCCACCTGCTCCTGTACACTCTGCTTCAGTAGTGTACTGCCCTGGAGTTCCTACACTACAAACCAGTTCTTTTAAACCAGCCGGCATCTGAGCCTTAGTCATTTGTACATCTCTCTTGTCACTTCCTTGAAAACTATTTTCTATAATTTTTGATAAAGTTACATCTGCATCTTCCCCTGCTTCATCTATCATATTTTCAAACTCATTATAATATAATTCAAAATCTCCAGAAGTTATAGCTGCCAATTGTGCAAATGTAGACATTTTTAATTGATCAGATAGTTTTGACATTTCAATTAATTCTAAATCATGATCATCATCAACAAAAGGAAACCCAGGAGATACATATCTATGCCCAGTACTGTTCATTAAAAAATTAGGTAGTTTTAAATCTGGATGATTTTTTCCAACTGTAGCATTTAACTTTGATATAAATTCTTTATATGTGTCTGTTACTCCAGCACTTCCATTATCCAAGTATGTGGTTTTACTTTTTATTTGATTTATTAACTCCCCTATGGCTAATACCCATTCATCTTTATTAGTATATCCTACAATTGCTGCTTCTACCCCTCCGTAGTTTCCTTCAATATTTGTAATGTCCCCTTCTAATTTTTCAACTAGATGTAATATAGCTTGATTTCTTATAACTAATTGAGAATCTATAAAATCTCTAAAGTCTTCTCTTCTTAATAGATAATAAAAAACAGTTCTAATTTGATTAGCTAACACTAATGATTGTGCTATGATAGTTTGATCACTGATATTGGTTTGCTGCAGCGCTGTAGAGTCTGTACTATATCCTGGAAATAAAACTTGGTTAGAAGGACGCAATAATATATTTCTAGAGGCACCCTTGGCTATATTAGAAATCATATAAATTACATTTTTAATATAATCTTTATAGTATGATTCCATAGCGCCAGCAAGTCTCCACTCCATAGGATGTAGTTCTGCCCATTGAGGATCTTTTGCTCTTTCGTCGTCAAATGATCTTAATCTTTCTAAATTAACGTTCATTTGGGCCATTACTGGACCCAATATCTTTTTGTATAAACTATCTTGACTTAGCTCGTCGTTTCCTGTTATCCATTCTGCATGGAATAATTTATCCCAGGGTTTTGCACCTTCATTGCAGCCATACTCTGTTCCTCTACCAGAGCCTGGATAGTTATCATCACAAAAAGCATCATCTTTAAAAAATCCCCCGGAAGGTATCTGTCCATATGCGTTGTATCCTGCATAATAAACAGCTTGCCCATCTTTACAATTATTTTCATCCCATACAATTATATAACTTTTAGTTACAGGATCGATGAATCCCTTTCTCAGGTCTGCTGCAGTAAGGTTAACACCCTTTTTCTTAAGGTCTTCCACATTATTCTGCCTCATAAATCCAGGAAATTCTACTCTGTCCCACAGTTTTACCTTATCATGTATATAGCATCCTGAAACATTATCTCCTACATCTATTACTGGAGCACCTGATATAGTAAAATCCAACTCTCCTCCAGAATCAATAAGAGCATATACTGTATTTCCACCTTTAATCTGAAGATGATCAAGAATAGGAGTTGCAGAATCAACAATTAGCTTTTCTACTTTAGCCCTAGTCCAGTTTATTCTTTGCTTTAAGTAGTGCATAAATTCTTTTTTGTCTACTTCTTTTGCTGAAATTGATGCTCCAGTTTTATCATACCTTTGTATATATAAATCATGTAATTGTTTTCCATCATTTTTTACCGTCTCCAGAGTTCCTGATACCGTTTCTAATACAGATTCGTAGTTTTCTATTGTACTAGCATTAGTTCCCCATTTTTTTATGTAATCCATTAAGTAACTAAAATCTGATAAGTGACATGGAAAAAAATGTTCCATGTATGCAAACATATCCGAAGGAAGTTGTGTAACTCCAACCTCATCCAACATTTCTAAAATTTTAATATTCTGGTTATTACCAATAAAATCCATGGTAACTTCCCACCATCCTGGCTCTCCATCTATGCTTCTCATTGTTAAATTTTCTATAGAACTTTGAGCAAAACCAATAGAATTTAATAGAAAACCAGATAGTTCACCCGAAGCAGCAATTCCCATTGAATGTTTTGACCCTAATAAATTTTTATCTACAACTCTATCCGAGCTATGCCCTAAAAGATTACCTGTGATATCTACTGTGCCTAGACCTGCTAATTCATATTTACCTCCAAGCATATGCATTCCTACTTCCTGTAGGGACTCTCTCATATCTGTTAGTATTTTTAATAAACGTTCATCTCTTGTTCTAAACACCATTGTTGCAGTAGGATTCGTTACTCCTAAGTGCTGGTACACAGGAATATTACTAGATGATATAAAATGAGGAGTTACCGCATTTCCATAATTATAAGTGATAGATTGTACTACTGATTGAAATTGATAATGATAAGGACTAGCGCTGTTTACATTTATAATTCTTTCTCTATGTTTGTTTTCATCTACTAGGTATTGATTATCTTTTGAATACATAGCTAGTGCATTAATTTTAGAACCATTGCCTGATAATATATCATCTTCTCCATCTTCTATCCAGGATAATTCTACTGCAACATCATTATAGTTCCATTTTGATCCTATATCTTTTAACCCAAGTGATTCTAGAGGATCATCAATATAGTTCGCAATTAAAGGCTCAACTATAGCATTAACTCTTGCTAAATAATCTAATCTTTCTTGTTCTGTTTCTGGTTTTAGTTTCCAATCTGCTCCAGCTTTTTCACACTGCTCTTTTGTTACTGCCGTTACATCGGAACACGAACCTGTATTTCCTAGAATAGCATCCATAAATTTACCAAATTCTTCAAAGGTATCTATAATTTGTCCACTAGAGTCTACGTAGACAAAATCGTTCATAGATGATCCCAATTTAGGAATAGGTAATATTTCATCAGGATTAGTTACTGATCTAAATGTAAAAAATTTATCTTGTATCCAGGAAAATCCTGCATTCTCGCATACTCCCTGTGTACCGTACATCATCATAAATAAGTCATTAGCTTCGTCTTTACATACTCCAAAATCAGTAGCAGGACCAAACATGGGTAAGGGATCTCCAGCATCATCGATTATTATTGCATTTACTAATTTACCAAAAGCTTGATTTATAGAATTTTGAAAATCTTTAAACTCTTTTACAACACTAACAGTATCAACTAACTTCCACGCTAATTTTGTAAAACTAATTTCTTGTACTGGTTGGAAAAAGTTCATAAGCTGTGCATCGCTCATTGTAGTAATTTGATTAGCCATTGATTGAATTTTTTGATTATTCTTTTGAAGATCATTTATTCTTTCTACAAATCTTCTAATTGGATCACTAAACTGTTTAGCAGATTTATATGTTAAATAAATTCTATCATTATCTTCTGCTTTATAAGATGGCCAATGTGTAGATAAATCTTTTTGATTTCCAAATAAATCTGTACCAAGAGTGTAATTTTGTAATCCGTATTGCGCAGGATCTGATAAGCCATCATCTATAAGAATATGCCTATATTGATATTTAAAAGGTAACGACTCTTGCGGAAATTTAGTTGATTTTAAAGGATTTAATTTTGGATTAGATCCTACATCGTCCCATATCTCTACTTTGTGAGACTGCTGTGTAGAGTCCATTATATATAATGTATCTTTTTTTAAGTTTTCATCTCTATCAGTTGAGTACAAAGTGCAGTCTCTTGCAGTACGAATAGTTCTTTCATATGCAGCAGCTTCAGCGTCTTCCCATGATTTCCACATTCTTCCTGTTATTCCATAAGGTGCTCTATTCATTCTAACGATAGATATATGCGCTTGTACCGTATTAGGAAATCCAGGTAAAGTTGATAGAGAAATATTTTCTAAATAGCAGGGAATAGGATGAAATCTATTAGAAGCATCCTTAGCATATGGATTTTGTTTATCCTCAATTTCCCTTCTACCAATCCAAGCAGCATGTACTGTGTGATTTTGAATAGTACTAAAAGGCATACGTTGAAACATAGATACTAATGGACGTAATTGTGTGTTTATAGCATGTTCACCATTAAAAAATAAGGTTATATCCACCCTAGGAATACTATTATTGTGTGTCAATATAGGAGATCCATCTGTTCTCATTGTTGGAATAGAGCTAGATTGATTCGTCTCGCTAAATCTCATTGAAACTGGAGGAATTGTAAATAAAATATCTCCAACAAATAGTGCTCCCTCAGCTTCCATTCCTAATCCCCATTTATACTGATCAGGGTTTTGATGTACTAGATTATAATGTTGGGTGACACTATTGTTAAGTGATGTTAAATTAGTTATATTAGATAAGGGTCCAGAACCACTTCCACTACCAGAACCACTTCCACTTCCACTCCCACTTCCACTACCAGAACCACTACCAGAACCACTACTAGAACCACTAGATACAACATTCCAAGCAGGAAGCCAAGAAGACCCATTAACATGTTTTGCATACTGAGAGAGTACACCTGGATCTATATGTCTGCTACCTGGAGTACTAGGAGCAAATGGTTTATATGGATACAGCGTTTGATTAGCAAAGGTACGTGGAACAGGATCTACATTTAATGAATGTCTCCAAAAAAATGTTTTTATTAAATCTTTAGGAAATAAACTCTTTAACTCAGAACTTGCTTCCCATTGTTTTTCCGCTTCACTTTTTAAGGCGTCAAGTACATATTCCCGAGTCATATGAGTTGTAAAAACTTTATCAAAATTAGCATCGGTACTTATATCAGCAGGAAGTCCAGGTATTCTACTTTGTTTTAAATAATCCCAGTAAGTTTTATCATTTGACCCTACACTCCATACTAATGGATACCAATCTCCACCATTATCTATACATAAATCTAAAGAATTATAATTTAATTTTTCTTGTGTATTTGCTTTTTTGCATTGACCGTTTGCTTCACAAACCCCCTGCTCTTTAAATTGTGGATACGATTTCCCCTTAGCATCTACACAATCTCCTGGATATAGTTTATAATTTAATCTTTCTTTAGTCCATCTTCCATTTGTACTATTTCCAGCATAATTTAAATCTCCGTGAATATTATGAACAATTAATTGTTCAAGAGTAAAATCACCATTTAAGGCTTTTGCTACCGCATCTGCTAAAAATAAATAATGAAAAAACTTTTGTTCATGAATACCAAAATACTTAGGAAATTCTACGCAATCCCATCTTCCCCCAGGATCATTAATTAAATCAGTGTGAGCGCCTGTAAATACTTTTTCATACCATTTTGTCCAATTACTTTTAAGAAGAGCATCGTAGTTTGAAGGATATTCTTTTTTAATAATAGACTGCATGTAGAGAGAGTATAGGTGAATATTATATCCAGATAGTTGTTGATAACCTATATGGTAATCTCCAATAAAATTACCATCATTCACCCTTTCTTCTAAGCCTGCTCCTGGAAAACCTTCAGAATTTGCAATATATTCTGACATTAACGGTCCTATTTTATTTTTAGGAATTACATTTTTATTTATAGCATGCCCAGTATGGCCTGTACCTCCATTATGAAAATTAATTGATTTTAAATAATTAAGTAAATGAGTGTTTTGACTTGCAGATCCAGTAAAATCAACAGCAGAATAAGGTTTTGCTCCAGTATTGTCTGGAATATAAATTTTATATTTTTCCCAAAGTTCTTTTCTTTTTGCACTACTAGCTTCGTGTCCAAATGAAGATAAGTATTCTACTATAGAAGGTGTTGTTAAATTAGCAGCCATTTATTAAATGCCCCATAATGGTCTGCCGCCAGAGTACTGATTTTGATAATTAATGGAAGAATTTATATTGTTAGTACTAGATCGATTATTATAATTACTAGAAGCTGCTTTTTTTATTGCGCTACCGCCTCCGCCAAAAGAACTAGTTTCCTGCAGACTGTAGTTGCCTGCCATATAACCAGGTCTTCTTATTGCCTTAAATACAGAAACTTTATCTGTAAAATCATAGTCATTAACTTCTACATAGGTCATCATACCTGTTAATTCAGTACCTACCATGTGCAGATATCCTGCTAAATCATTTATACTATGCTCATATGGAATAGGAGCCAATGTAATTTCTATAGTCCTTTTCAATTTCTAATAATTCCCCCTAACTGTCTAGCTAGCTCATGCAAATCTGCAGGATTATCTTTTCTTCTATTAGTTCTATACGTAATAGAGTTAGCAGGAGCTGGAGGAACATATCTATTAATCCTACCAGCAGTACCATACTGAGATGGCAAACCTGATGCTCTTAATAATTTATCTACCAACACTGGAGATTGCCCTCTTACTTTAAGAGGCTCCCTATTATACCCCCTTGATAACTCTGCTAAAGAAGGTATGTCATATTCTTCCCCGAGACCTCTTTGGTCTGGTAATAGTATAGAGTTAGTATTTGGGTCTAATATACTAAAAGCCATCATCCCAATCGCTGCTCTTTTTGTCCATCTATTTCGGGCTAAACCTTCCATTAATCCAGCAGTAAATTTTCCTAGTGTTTCACTTCCAGCTCTTTTGGTCAAAGTATTAGAATCGAAAGAACTATGAATAGCAGAGCTTATCATACCTGCCATATCTGTAGTCGTACTCATTGCAGCTCTCTCGTTAGAAGAAAATAAATTAGTTATTTCATTTCCCATCCAGTTATTATTGCCTTCTCCAAGTTGACTAAGTAATGCACCAAATATAGCAGTCTTAGGTTTTCTACTAGCTATGAATGACGTCATGTTTCCGCCCTTCATTCCACTTCCTATCATTACTCTATTCAGATGCTGCAAATGCATTGCTGCCCCAACGCTTACATGAAATTCATCTTTAATAATATTTCGTTGTTCACGAGCTTCTCTCATTAATTTTTCTGTAGTAAAAATATCTGAATCTGGATTAATATATAAGTTATTTGCTTGAGCTCCTGTAACCCCTATGCCTTCATATATTGCTTGAGCAACTTGAAACGCTTCTTGACTTCTAATTCCTACTGCTCCATTATGGAATCTATATTTTGTACTTACTGAATCCATTATCTGACTTAAACCGCCTGCAGTTTTTCCTTTTTCGATAGGAACTTCGTGAGTAAATAATTCCATCCAAGTAGATAAATGATCTAGATTTTTTAATCCCTTAGTTTCTTTCCAAACCTTATTTGCCATATCAAAGGTTTTGAAACTACTATTACTATTTAATATTCTCCAAGCATCGTTTGCTTCTTTTATAGCTCTTTCTGCTGTTTTTTGTAAAGTTTCTCCTGACCTAGCTTTATATCCCATCTGATCTAATAATCCAGCTAGCCTTTTTTCATCCTTCATTGCATTTCGCAACTCATCACTTAAGTGATCCACCACATCTGTTTTAATAGCAGGTGTTCTGCCGTCAAATAATAAATCCCAATTCTTCTGTTGTTCACCTATTTGCCCAGTTAATAATTGCTGAACCATATAAGTTAAGCCTCTTGATTTTAAGGTGTCATCTGCGTAGTTCTTAGAACTTTCATTTACAATCTCATCTACTTGTCTTTGTAAAAGATCCTCAACTTGTTCTCCTGTTAATTCTCTAATTAAAGCTCTAGGATGGTCCCAGCCCTTACCTGATAAACTTTTTGGTAAGTCAGCTATTTGATTATAGTCTAATCCTCTAAAAATATTAGCAGTATATCCTTTTTCCATTCCTCTTATTCTGACTTTTTCTAAAAGTCTCATTCTTTCCTCAACATATGCTTGTGCATTTTCTTTTGAAACTACTCCTGCCTTAACTAGATATCTTTGAACTAAGTCACCATCATAGTCACCACGCATTAACTCTAATTCGATTCCATTCATTGCTACAAATTTAGTTAGTTCACTTTGTCTATACCCCATATCTGTAAACAATCTATCATGCCAAACATACGTATTTGAGGAATTAAATCCTAATGTATTTTCAAACATTGGAGATCTAGCCAACATATCATTTAAATGTCCTCTACCTGTCAGATTTTTCAACCATTGGGCTTCGGCTCCGTCTGCAGATAGCTGAGTAATCATTTCATAAGGATCACCATTAACAATTGAATAAGCTAATTGAGATGAAGTTATAAAGTTTTCTCCAAGTCCAAGCCCTGCCGCTCGTACATAGCCACCTTCCGCTAGATTTCCAATCTTCTGATTACCTCCAGTGGTTATACCCATTAATACATCTTTAATAGTTATTTTTTTAGTTATATCTATAAGATTGCTAAGCTTGTTCATGGAATGTCTAGTATTCCATTTTGCTTCAGCTAAATGAAGACCGTGCTTAGAAGATAAAAATTGAGTTTCAGACATTCCTAAAGCTTTAGCTCTTTCTGCTATAGTAGCGTCTAATGTACTCTTTCCTAGTTTAGATTTAAGGGTTTGAAGAGCATCTATAACCGGATCATCCGTTCCACTGACTGTTTGATTTAAATAATTTTGCCATGTTCCTCCTCCTGGAGCGAACTTGTCTACTTTCATTTTACCAAGTATACCGCCTAGTACATTTTTACCTAGTAAAACTGAATCAACTGCTTTAGCATATTGATGTCCTCGTCCATAAAGTTGATTCATTTTCCAACTAGCTGTAGAGATGCCAGAATAAATTCCTGTTATAACTTCTGGAGCTAATCTTGCCATCATATTAGCATGTATATCTTTTACTTTTCTTAAATTAGCAGGAGTAATTCCTTCTCCCACCACTTTATTTAATTCATCATTAAATTCTGTAATTATTGTTTCCATTTGTGTTAAAGCAGCTGATTCTTTAACAACCATAAATTTACCTTGCTCTCTAATAAATACTGGATGAGAGGTACTCAGGGTAGGCATAGTTATTGAATCCATAGATTCATTAAATGATCCAGGGAATTGTTTAAATGCAAATTCTAATAATTCTCTTTCTGTAAAGTTACCTGATGCACGTTCTCTTAGATGCCTTCTAATTTCACCTCCTAGCATAGCTCTAGTTTTTAGTTTTAAACTATCTATTAATCCTAATAAATCCTTTCCACTTGCACCTTGTGAATTAGCAAGAGCTTTAATCATTTCTTCATTTGTTTTAGAAAATAATTTAAACTTAGTAAAATCTTGTCCATGGGTGCTTTGAAAAACTTTCATCTTAGCAATAGCTTCTTTTTCAAGGAGACCTCCACTGACCCCTACTCTTTCCAGACCTAGGGTGATATCATCATGCAAACTCATAGCTATATCTTCTGCTCTGGCAGGATCAATACCTCTATTTAATAGAATTTGTTCAATTTGCTCAGCTGTTTTTCCTTCCAAATTCATATTACTAATTTGTAATTTACTCATTAAAGCTACGTCATTAAACATATCCTCTACTGATAAAGTTTTAAATGAACCCTTATCAAATGTAAAACCATCTTGTAAAGCAGCCGCTGCGTCCCAATGTGCATGCATCATTCTTTTAATATTAACATCAAATCTACCTGACAAGGACATTGCGTGCTTCATAAAATTTTCAGTAAAGACTGGATTGTTTCTGCCTTTATTATAAATAATCATAGTTTGCCATATACTATAAGTTTTATTTATTGGAACACCTGATTGATCTACTGCAAATTTTTGAGGATTTTTTATATCCATAAAATCTTCAGCTTGTACAAATTCTTGTACTACTTGGTTAGCAAATGGAGCTGTTATAATACCTTTCGATATTTTTCCTTTATCATCTATTAACCCTGCAGATTGTAATTCATTTAAATCTAAATTACTTTTTTCAACAGCAAATCCCACATCAAATAAAGCTACTTCTGTGTTTCTTACTATTCGTTTCATTTCATTAATAGTTTTAATTCTTTCAGGATTGCTAACGTTAATAGTAGCATCTAAATCTAATATATACTTTTTCTGCCTTTGAACTGCACTATCATAAATTTTACCTAATTGTTGTTTGACATCACCTTTTATTTTTAGACCTTCTAAAGCATCTTGATTCATTTTAATAAATCTTTTTCTAAGCTCAGAATGAGTAACACCTGCACGATCTAACATATTAAAAACTCGTTTCATTATATTCTTTCCACCTAAACCGAGTTTATAATTGTCTACCAGCTCAACTTGTACAATTGCATTTTTAAAACCTTGCCCTGCTACTACTTTACTTTCACTTAATTTAAATACTGCATCAAACTCTTCTGCAGTTACATCAAATGATTCCATTAGCATAGATCTAATTCTTCTTTGCTGCTCTCTTACTGGAAGATCTAGAAGATGTATAGTAGTTAAAGCTCTCCTCATATGCATGTCTATTTGGTTTGCCATATTAGGTTTCTTAGCAGCTAATACTAAACCAATACCTGTTCCAAATTTTAAATCGTTAGATGTTCCGTACACATTACCTTTAAATAGTTTGCCAGAATCAACAATTTTAGCAAAACTAGGAGTATCAAATGGCAATGCATCATAGACAAAAGTTCCTTTATCGACATTAAAAGTTATTTGATCAATTAACGAAGCATACTTTGTAGGATTATTTGGATTAAATCTTTTAGGTTTTTTAAAACCACCTTGATTATCTTCTGTTTTTAACCACTCAACTCCTGGATCTAAAACATTTGCCTTAATTTTACCTGTAAGTATATCGGCTCTATGTGTAGTAGAAGTCTGGAAAGGAAGAACAACTGTCCCATCTCCTTGTGCAGCCATAACATCTTTTAATAAAGCAGAACCCATGTGTACTCGTTTGCCATTAGCTAATGTAATAGTTTCTTTATCAACCATTGATAGAATTTCGTCAGGCACACCTGAGTAGTTTAAAAACTCTCTTACAGTAGGCTCATATCCGAAGCCTGTATAATTTTTACTTTTTCCAAATGCTTTTTCAATCAAGGCATCAGCATCTTCAGAACCACTTACTCTGTCAGCTAATGCCCATATAACTTGCTGAGCACGTTTAGAGTACTTAGTAATATGTTGTCCTTCAGCACTATTAGGAAAATGCGACACTAAACTTTGTGAATGTCTGTTTGCAAAAATGGCTGTATCTTGAGCAAGTATTTCATTATGCACAGGTAAGTACAAAGCCATAGCTCTAAATCTATTATCTAATGGAGTTTGTAATTTTGATATAGCTTGAGACTCTGCATTGTATAAAGCAGTTAAACTTCTCATTGTGCTGGTAGTCCACATACTGCTTTCATGGCTTTGATCAATACTTCTTTGTACTATTGGCATAAGACCTTGAGCGGCTTGTGCTTCTCTTTGTGATATATTAGGAAGTAAAGTTTTAGCACTAGCTGTTTGGTACATTTGTTTTTGTAAGTTAGTATACTGGCCAAATGGTAGATAATTTTCTGGTCCAAGTAATCCGCCTATTCCTCTCGACGCGGCCGCTGGAGTAAATGCAAATAAATGTGAGTATAAAGTATCTCTTTGTGCTTGTCCTATTCCATGATCTGGAACATCGTATAAAGTACTTGCATCAGCTAAATCTATATTTCTATTCCATCCGAAACGTTTGCCTCCTATAATAGCTTGGCCTGTACTTCCCATTTGATTAATATGATTATACAACTGAGGATTTCTAACTCTTAAAGTTTCCATTTTCCAATGAAGTAGATCCTTTAATAATAAAGCTGTTCTAGTATCAAATCCAGCAGAGTGATGCCCTTGCTGTCCAAAAGTTCTTATTACGTCTTCCGGATTTTGTTTAATCCAATTTGTTAAACTAGTTTTTAGATTACTAGGAAGATCCTTTAGATATGTTTTAACTGTAGTATCTACTCTTCCTCTAGATTTTTGAACAGCTTCGGATAATCCATGTCTCCATGTATCCGTATTAAAGTCTGGAGCTGCTGTAGGATTATGATGCTCTACCGCTTGATGAATTGCTACTTTAAATATATCATCTAACGACATACTAGTTACTCTATCGACATCGATAAATGCAGCTCTAGACATAGCATATGTATCCATAACAAGACCTTTTGACATTAAACTTGCCTTACTAGTATCAAAATGCAATCGTTTTAATAAACTTAATTCATTTTGAGTTAATTTATCAGCATCATTTTTTAATACTCTAGCTACCGTATTATGCAGAATAGGTAAATCTGCATTTCCCACATTGTGACCTAACCAAGCTACTGTTCCATCGTGAGACTTATAAATATTTTTAGCCATTTCAACAGTAGCACCCCATTCACTATAAATTTTTTGTTTACCCCATCCATAGGTTTCTACTGTTTTATATCTTTCACCGTTTGTTATTGCGCTTTTAGCTTCTTCAAAAGATTTAGTTAAGTTTTCAAATTGTTCAAAACCTTCTGCTCCTTGCGCTCTAGCTACGAATTCTCTAGCCGCCTTACTTACATCATCCCAGGTCTCTGGTAATATAAAATGGTTAAATATTTTTTCGTCTGTTCCACCTTTTTTAACAATGTAGTTCATCCAGAAAACTCTAGTACGAGCATCTCTAGTCATCATTTGAGAACCTTTAGTACCAGAAGATGGAGCATTAAATTCTAGGTCAAACGCTATTGTAGGTGTATCTGTTCCATATACAACTGAGTCAGTAAAGAAGGACTGTTTAGCGAGAGCTTGCATTTTATAAAAGAATGGAGATTGCTCTCCCGATAAGGTTTGAAAGTTTTCACTTATAACTTTCATACCCCTTAATACATCTTGGAGATGCCCAGTTCTAGGACCTACTATTTTAGCATAGGTGGCTCTTCTATGAGCAGACTGCCTATCTACTTGATATGTTTCTAATCCAGCGTCTGTCAAGTCGTTAATCTGTCTAGAAACATTTGCAAATGCATCTTGCATTTCAGCAAGAGTTGCAGTAACCGCATCTTTACTAGTTCCACCTGCTCCTAGTAATAAAGCAGAGTTATGAATTTGAGATCCTTCGTGTGGAACAAACATTCCAAATCTTTCAATATTAAATTTTTGTACAAATTCTTTTTTGTATTTACCCATATCCAGAATAATTTCAGCTTTAGGAAAAGGAATTTCTCCTCTAAGAATAGAGCTAATCTCTACACGAATTTTCATACTACGTATAGTGTCTAAGTACTGATGTATGTTACTCTGAAAACCAGCCTTTTGGGTTAAAATAAGTAATTGAGATTTAGCAGCTGCTCTTTTATTACTATCAGTAGCAGTATTCATTATAGTTTCTAATTTATTAACACGTTGCTTTAGATCAGCTATTTGTTGCTGATAAATTTTCATACCTTTAGAAAGTTCCTTAGCATATGCGGATGTACTATAAGTATTATCATACAGCTCTGGATGCCCAACCATATTTAGTACACTTCTATGCTGAGTTTCTAATCTATTCATAGTGGTATTAATTGATCCAACTCCTCCCATAGAATTTATTTCATTAGGAGATAGACCTGCTGTGTAGTCTCCAAATACTGTATTAAATTTATTAAATAAATCACTTTCACTTAACGTAGAGTTAATATGAATAGTTTGTTTATGAGAAGATAAATCTATTCCTGTAATAAATTGAAAAGCAGACTTAGCGCTGTGGGGTTTTATATTTAATTTTTCTTTTACAGAAGGTTTAATAAATTCCGATTCCATTAAACCACTTCTATTAAACATAGCTTCTCTTTGATCAGCTAATAATTCAGCTTCTTTTACAAAGTTAGGAATTGCTGGATTTTTATTAGATCCTCCTGCCCCTGAATTATCTACATCAGATAATATTTGTTCTCTTAATTTATTAACTCTTACTTGAAGAGCTCTAGAACCTGAAGTGTTATCCATCATCGGATGGGTTTCAGCAGCAGTAACTAATCTTTCAAGTAATTTACCGTAATGTTGCTTATATGATTGCCACGAACCTGATCCTATAAACCCAGTTCTAGTATCTACAATACCTAAAAGTGTTGGTAATGCAATTGCTGCTGCAATAGCACTTCCACCGCGTCTTAATGGATCCTTTTCTGCCGGGGCAAAAAAAGCATCACCCTTAATTTCTTCTGCTGTTTTATTTTTTTTATTATCTGCCATAATAATCGTTAATTAAGTTACTCATTGTTGTTCTTTGTACATTTAATTTTATAGTTGTAGATCCTACACTACCTGGACTACTGTTTACATTTACTTGCGCATTATCATATCCCATTCTAGATAGTATTTTCATAACTGCATCTCTTATTTCTGCGTTACTTAAGTTATCTCTTATTGCTCCTCCAAAGGTACTAGGCTTATTATATTCAATAGGTCTAATAGCTGCTGAGTCTGAATTAATTCTTTGCATTTGTTCTCTCCATCCCATTCCAAAATCATGAGCATTCATTCCTTCATTCTCCACTGTCACTGTTTGAAAGTCTGATATGTTTGTAGTAGGATCCATTAATGGATGTATATTTGAAGGATCCATATTCATAGTTGATCTAAAATAATCTTCTAAATTAGGTAACGCTAAATCTTCTCCTCGTCCCCATGCGGTCTCTAGCATAGATCCCATTTGTCTATCAACTAAATCTAAGACATTATCTCTTTCATCTTCTGGAGTTTGTAAGAAAGCTGTCCAAAAGGGTCTATCCCAGCTGGGTAAAGCCGAAAATCCACTATAAACATTTATATGACTTGTGTCAAATGCTAAGCTCCTTTGAGGATCCTGTCCTCCATATGGGGATCTAAAGCCTCTATCTGGACTATTGATTGTATTATAGGCTTGATTCCTTTGTCTTCCCATATACGCCATTGACGATAAAGGTCTTGATTCTTGCCATTGTAAAACGTTAAGATGCTTTGAACCTTGCATAGCATGTTGTTGTTGTATTTGATATGCTTGACCTCCACCTGATAAATTCCATCCAAAAGGAGTTTCAATCATTTGTTGTCTCCATTCTCTATCGCCAGTTGCATTATACATTGCTTGAGCTCTACGGAACTTAATCATTTCAAAATATTCTTGCATTTGAACTCTATCTTTAAAACTATCTGGAGTATAACTTTCTCCCGTCATAGCTTTATACATTCCTTGAGTACTTCCATAAAGAGTACCAAAAGCTGCTCCCAGTATAGCTCCAGGAGTTCCTCCCCCTAAGGCATAACCACCCAGTCCAAAAGATAAAGCCCCCTGTAACGGAGTATCCGCAGCTCGTAAACCCCTTGCATATGGTTTAGCAAAACTTTCATAAGGAGTAGTCCAGCTTGCAAAATCTCCACGTATCATTAAATTTCTATATTGTTCTTCGGGAGAGTAATGCCCTAACAGCTTTGTGTGGATGGGACTTCGAAGATGAGTCGCAGTTTCCCATACAGAGCCTATAGCTCTTTCTAGTATATTATAATCTGCAGCTGGACGGATATTCTCATTCTGAGATAAATTTTGATATTCAGTATCTGGATCTAGAAGATCAGATACTTTAAAACGTCTAGGATACATCTGATATTTCATCATCATATTTTTATGATAACCTTGAAGCTTACTTAATTGAGCTTGTTCAGTTTCAGATAAATATCCTTCATCTCTTTGTTGTTCTAGTAGCTGATTAGTTTCTCTATATTCTCTTGAGTAAGGAGATGAGTTTAATAAAACTCTTAATCTATCGAGATATGAGTATCCTTGGGCCATATCTCCATAGCCATCGCTAAGAAATTCGGTTGCCATTTCTCTAGCTTGATTTAAGTTACCTAGGGTGCTTTCCCATAGGTTAGGATCAAATCTAACAGTAAACTCTTTTGTTTGTGAAGGATCATCTCTGGATACATATAAAAGTTTACCTTGTGTTACTCCCATCATGGATAAATAGGAATTCAACTGAACCCTATGTTTCCATTTTGGCTGTGTCAGTTTAGTTAAACCAACATCTCCAATACTCTTGATTTCTAGTGGACGATCTTGTCCCGTTCTAGGATCTCTATATATAGCATCTACATAGGATCTAATTTCGTTTTGTGAATCAGCTACTAAAGCCTCTACTCTTGTTACTACTCCTGCCTGCATTAACTGATTTTGTACCATTTCGTGAATAGCAGTACCTTCTTCTAAGACATCTTCTTGATCACCATATCCATTCATTTGATAGCTACCCAATCCAATCATCTGCAATGCTTGTTCGTAGGGAGTATCTCCTAGTCTTGAAGCACCAGTCGGATGAGATATAGTAGGATTAAAAAAACTTTCGTAGGACTTACCTGGTAATAGGAGCTCTCCATGAGCAATCTTACTATTGTGTACAGCGGCCCCTGGAACTGTAAAGGTTTCATCCGCCCCTAAGTCAAAGGCATATACTTTTCCTTTGTACTCTAATTTTTCTATACTATCTATTTCTAAATATGCCATAGGGCCATGTTGACTACTAGTAGTAAAATTAAATCTTGGAGATATAGTATTTTTTGAAGCTCTAGCTATTTCTATACCAAGAAAATAAGCAACTTCCACTGCGTAGCTGCCATCAATACTAATAGTCCTATCATTAATACTTGAAGCTATTTTATTTTGTAGTAGCAAAGACCAGATACTGTAAGCCGCATTTGAATTATGTACTCTAAACTTAACTGTATTACCTTTCTCTGAAACTAAAAATGGCTTAAGATAATTTAATAAGATAGGTAAATCAATTAAACCAAAATGCGACATTGGTCCTGTCGTTTGCAGCTCTTCAATAAAATCTAGTGTAGGGTCTGAAGTAAAACTTGCTTTTAAATATAAATCTATTTCTTCTTTAATAAAATCAGGTGTATCTTCCCTTAACTTATTTAAATTTTTATGATCTCTCCACCTTGCTAATAAACCGCAAGTATAAGCAGTTACTCCATTTAATTTAATTTTATCTGTTGAATTAACTGGTATTTCTTGAGGTAAAGTAATATTTAATAATGGATAAGAAACTCTATCTGATTCTGTTAAATGTTTAGCAAATTTCCAATCATTATCTATAAAAAATGGGTGTCCCCCTGTTACTCTAATAGGAAAGTCCTCAAGGCCTTTAATTTTAATTTCGTAAATATCTTCATTTACTTCTCTTGTTTTTATAGCTTGAACAGGAAAGTATCTTCCATGTAAAGTTCTAAGCAACATATCTTCTTCGATCTTATCGGCTCTTTTTAATCCTTCACTAGTTTCTACTAATGTTTCAGGTGTTAAGCAATAAGGATCTCCTTGTCGCATATTATCAGGCATCCAACCTGGCATACTATTTCCTATAAAATTAACTGATTCATAACTAGTTCTAGGTCTTGGAATAGCTCTTCTTAATAGCTCTGTTGTTCCCATTAAATCCCCTAATCCAGCATCCCAATAATCTCTGGACATAGAATTCATAATATCAGAACTTTGAGCAACAGGTATATTTGTAAAAGGTTCATCTCCTCCCCACAGCATAGCTGATGTTATAAAACCTGGAAGACCTAGGGGTTCTATCCATCCTTTATATATCTGTTCTCCTATTAAAGGTTGAATGTTATGAGGAGACATTATAGCATTCTTTCCACCACCACTTCCCGCAAAGTTATTCTCTCCAGGAAAGTTTCCAAACATTCCTGCATATTGTGGGCCATAAGTACCCATGCTTTCACCTTTCCAATTATAAGACTGTCCCTTCATGTATGATTGCTCTGCTTCTTCAGCATGCATTACGCCATTAAATGCCATAGGATGTAATTTATTATATAGTCTTCCTACAGTAGCTCCTAGCATAGGGCCAACAACTGGGAACTCAGAAAATGGCGTTCCTGGAACCATAAATGGTCTATTTTGGTATTGTTTCTTTTCTACATAGTGTGGATCAACTAAATCCATTAGTGAAAAGTCTACAAAGGGAACATCTTTTGCTAAGAATTGTTCCATTTTAGATCCATATAATTCTGGACTAGCCTGAAACTGAGCTTTTAATCTAGGATACCAGCCTGGTTCATACCTTTCTATACGTCCTCCGCCAATAGGTGTAATGCCCAAAGTCCAACCTCTTCCCTTTCTTACTGGTAATAATTCTTGTCCTTCGTATATATCTTGTAAAGCTTCAAAATCTTTTGTCATATCTGTAACAAATGGTGCTAATGGAGGCGCAACAGCAAGAAAACCAAGAGGACCTTCGGCTAATTGTGGTTGTAAATATGCGTTTGCTAAACCACCAATAACTGCCCCTTTAACTCCGCCCATTGCAAATCCAACTCCAGCTCCCGGTAAGACTTTCGTGGAGCCAGGCATCAGTCCTTCCATATATCGAGCTGCATTATCTATACCCATTTTATCATATACCCAACCTGAGGCCATACGAGCTTGTACCATTTTATCAGCAACACCTACAGTTATGCCCTCATCAAACATAGTCCAATCAAATAAACCAGAAGTATCTGTAAATGTATCTGCAGCATTATAAGCTAAGCTTCCTAAAGCATATGCTCCTAGCCTTTTACCCCATAATTTTGCTACGTCACTTCCTGTATGATATTTAGCTTGATCCCATCCAAGCCCTGTAAATCCTATTAAATTATTAACAGTATTTAAAGCCCATCCCATTCCTAGACCTGCTTGATTCTTTAGATCATTTGGAATAGCAATAAATGGATTAGCTCCAGTAACTTGATTTGCAGCTCTAACTACATCATCAACTCTAAACATACCTCTTTGATATATTGTTTCAAAGGAATTAGTTTGAGCCAGCATGTCATCTATTATATTTCTTCCACCTGCTCCATTAATTAGATCATCATTTACTAAATTTAAAAAACTAGTTGTAGCATCATCTAATGAATCAAATATCTTTCCAACAGATTCAGGAGCTCTACTTCTTTCTAAATCATCTACATCCGGAATTAGATTTTTCATTCTGTATCTAAGCTTATCTGCAAACATACCAAACTCAACTTTAGATACTTGATTTTGACTTAATACTCCTTCTTTTTGAGCTTTTTGTACTTGTTTTCTAAGTATATCAACAATATGAGTATCAGTTCTTCTTCCTACATTTGATTGATTAACTGCGTATTCATACATAAATCTTTTTATTTTATTCTTAGGAGTTTCAATTCCACCTCTTGCTTCAAGTCCTCTTCCAGTACTTTTTACTGCTGTAATAATTCTAGCTACATTATCGTCTTCTCCAAATATTCTTACTTCCTGATCTCTTGCTCTTTTAACTAGCTGAGAAGCGGCATCAATTAAAGCATTATCATCTGATAGTATTTGATCCTTATCTAAGCCTTTAATTGCTCCATGTGTCTCCAAAAAGTCAACAACGGTTTGCATGAATCTATCATCAGAAAGAGTTTCACCAAAACTTTCCTTAGACTTTTTTAAACCTAAAGTATTTGTTCTAGCTAATAACCATTGCATCTGATCTTCCGCAAGTTTATTTCCTTTTACCTGTGAATAATCTTTTCCTGCCCACTGTTTTAATTCTGTTAAAGTATTACGAACACTTTGTCCACTAAATGAATGTCTACTATTTGTTAATAATTGATTAAAACTATCAGGCATAAAGTTTCGCACTCTGCTAAACCAACTTTGACTTACACCTTGGTCATCTAATAAGCTGAAGTTTCGTTGTATAAAAGATATAAACGGATTGTCACTAGGAGTGCTTGTGTCCTTAGAAGGTTTTAATCCCTCTCTAATTAGACCTGTAGTATATACATTAGCTAATTTAGGAGAGTCACTAACTAAGGCTGCTTTAACATCAGTAGCAATAGCATTCCAAGATCCTCTTTGTCTATCAAATATATTATATGATTTTTCACCAGCAAACCTTCTCATTAATCCTGGAGTTTTTCTAAATCTATAAACATTAGGATGTACTTGTACTCCTCCAGTAGATAAATTATCAGGACTCCAATTTGAATATCCAAAAGCCTGCGTCTGATTACTAGGTTTCATGGCTAATAAATCTTCCATAGGGATAATTCTATGAAGATTTTCATCTTGCTGATTCATTACTTTAAATGGAAATAAATCTGCTACAGAAAATTTACCACCTAATACTAAGGGTTTAGAATGAAGCATTTTTGAAGTCCAATACTTAGGACTAAGTGGGGATAAATCTACAAGAGTTCCAGTATCTTTATTAATGAAAGTATTTTTAGAAATAATATTTTCTATAAAATCTTGTTTATTCTTTTCATTTAATAATTTATCTTTAGCGTTTAATCCATGTTTCTTTTTAAGACCATCATAGATGTTACCTAATGTTTTCCCATCAGCGTAATCTATTCCTTTTGATCTTTGAAGTCCTAGAAGTCTAGCTAAGAAGGGTACTTTTTTAGATTCGTTAAAGAAAGCCTTATGAGAAAAAGCTTTACCTTCTGCAGCGTATGTAGCATTTTCGGTAATTCTGCTGTATAAAGCTTGCTCATCTCCAGACCCTGTTCCCATAAATTGCATAAAATCATCAAAATTATCACGAACAGCAAACTCAGAATCTTTATCTAGTCTTTGTAATCTTTTTTTGTATCTATCTAAATAATTTGTGTAGCTTTTATCATACTTTTCATGGAAATCTTTATGAGCTCTTTTATAAATATTTCTTAAACTATTTTTAGTTCTTCGGTATCCACTCATAGTACTTGGATCTTCTGTAAATAGTTTTTTTCTTCCAGCTCCTAACGCATGCCTAAAAGCTTCACCGCTTGCAGTTAAGGATGCTCCATATTCTTTTAAAGGAGTTCCAAGAAATTCTGATTCTAAATATTTTCCACTAGAAAACCAGTTTAAAGTTTTTGCTCCCCATTCTTGAAATCCTTTATTTCTATTAGCAAAATTAACAACACCGTCTCCTAACATTTCCATACCTGCACCTACCAGCTTACCTCCGCCTCTAAAAATAGCATCACCAGTTAAATATAAAGGCATAAACTTAGCAAAACCGACAGCATGACCTGGGATATTATACCAGGCAGGTTGTTCCCTATTATGGGGACCTTCTCCTGGATGTCCTACCATTTGATCTAGTGCATAAAATGTAGGAGCAAGAAAAGCAGTTTCTTTTAAATATTTTGCGCCAACAGCTCTATTTACTATACTTCTCTTATCTTTCCCTAAAGAGAAATACTTTTTCATAGTTTCAGCTTTACTTAATCCTGCCCAGCTTTCTTTTATTGCACCGTAGCCAGCATTATTTGCAGTTCTATGAATAGAGTCAGCAATGCTTGAAATACCACCAAGCCCTGAGCCAGAAGGAGCTTTAGAAAGAAATGCTGTAAGAGAATCTCCTTCGGACATAGCAAATTTTGCTGCATCTTTAAAAGATTTAGAGTGGGTTGATAAAGATTTGAATAGAGCGGTTTTGGCACGTCCGTATCCCATTGTAGCCAAAGCTTGACCACCAATGAACAGCCCCATTGTTAGGGCCATTTGACCTAGCGATTTACTTATCGCACTACCTGCGGGTTCCTGAGGTCTTATCTCCTCATCATAATCTGCCATAACTGTTACCTATTTTTTCTTTATTTGCTTTAAAGCTGAACTCAAAGCAGCACTTGTTGTATCTGCTTGTTCTTGAGAGATTCCATATCCTTCTTTAATAGGTCTAGACTGGGGATTAGTAGTTCCATCAGTCATAATTAAAGCAGATCCTGTTATCTCTTCTACAATAGCTCCTAGTTTTAATAGTTTACTCAAAGGTAAGTCCATTAAATGAGCTAAATCTAAAGAGGGCATTACTTTGCACATAATGCTAGCTAGAGCTAAGCTGAAGTTTTCTTTTATAGTAACCTCTGCCCATGCTCTGGTCTCTTCAGCCATAGTAGGTAAAGTATCTTCTGTTGGAAATGATTTTTGCCATATTTCTAAAGATAAGGTAGAAATAGTACCAGGCCTGTTAAATTTTGGTATTGGTGTAGGTTCAAGTACAGCCATTAATGCAATAGCTGACTCTACATCTACTTTAGCTTTATTACTTTTTTTAAGTTCCAATACACTCTGAACCTCCCAACCGTTGAGAGTTCTATAGTATATAGGAGTACCTTCTAAAGATAGTTGATATACAGCACCATATTTAGATTTCCATTCTAATAATTGATTCTTCACAATAAAGGTATGTCAATAAAAAAGGGGAGATTACCCTCCCCCCTTTCTTTTTTATAGTATCTAAAATGTGGACCTAAAGCTCAATGCTTTCTCTGTCCGCAACAAACCCAGAAAACTTAGATACTTCTTGAGCAAGTACTGTAACCGCACCACCAGGTTCTTCGTTCCAATCTATGGAAGAAGGCCATACCGTGTAACGAGATGAAATTTCAGAATCCACATCAAAATTTGCGTCACCTGCTTGTAATCGCTCATTTAATTCACCTTGAAAGGTTGTGTATTCTTCTCTGTTCATCATACGTATAAGATATGATTTGCCGCCTATAAAGCAAGCCCTGATTTGCCCATGTTCCTCTTTAAGCTTGTCAACTTCTGTCTGAGAAGGACCATCGTTTCCTAATGGGTAAGTATCAGGAATAATGTTTTCTTCCGGCACATCTGTTGTCTTTTTATCAGTCATGAGAATTCTCCTTTTGTATTATATATAATGGTTGTAATTTAACAATATTAAAGTGTGTTTGCAAGGTTTTTTTATATTATATCTCTTGCAATAAATTGGTAGGTTTCAACTACATTATTAGCTGAGGGAGTAACAGAATGGTTTTTCGAAATAAATCGAACCTCGTGTAGACTAATTGTGGTGGTGCCTTCTTCTGGATAATAAGTTCCCTTATTTAGTCCCATATACCTATCAAATTCCGTTCTTGCAAAAGTTAATTCTAAAATAGGATGTTGCTTGCTGCTTAGGTTAAAATCCCGAGTATTACCATACATTACTAACTCTCCTAAAGCTTTGTCATCCATAAAAGGTATGCCTCTTACCATTTGTCGAATATTATCAAATTCTCTATTTTTAAAATAGCTAGTTGAGGGATATTTATTATCCATTGAATAATTTACTATTAATTTACCTTGTACCATTACATTACTTCTCATATAGGTTTCCATAAAAGGATTTGCTGTATTATATAATGGAGTCACTGGTTGTTGACTATTTATTTGAATACCCATAGCATCTATTAATCTAGCATTAACATCTATTCCTGGTTGCCATGCAAATTGAGTATCAATTTTATTTTGTATTCCTGCTACCCACTCTTCGAGAGCTTTGAAATCTAAAGCATTAGTAACGTGTTTTTTATAATAATCTAGCATATCATTTAATGCTTGTCTTAAGTGTACGGCATTCAATTTAACTTTTTCTATTCTTGTTACATTACCTAAGGTAGCATAAGGTGTCCAATCTCCACCATGCTCTATGCAACTTTCCATTGTAGCCCAGCCAGGTAGCGAACAAAATCCAACAGGACTTTGGCTTGCTCTACCATTGTGTGAAGTATACATAAGATTCCCATCTTCTATCTTTACCTTTAGTCTAGTGGCTGGAAATGTAAAACTTTCGCTTATACTAGGTATAGGATAAGGAGAATTATACATTTTAACAATAACATCTGTTCCTGCAAAATACATTATAGTTCTACCTTCCTAGCAATAAAAGAATAAAAAGTAGCTATAGGACTTGCATCTATCTGTATACTTGTAGTATGTGCAGTTATAACTGCATCTTTTATAGTAATAATTCTTATACCTTCCTGCGTTTGATATTCTTTGTCCTGCGTCCAATTGAATCCCATATTAGTGTTAATATTTCCTTCTAAATTATGTTTATCTCTAAATATTTTATTAGTATAAATCAATTTCATATCTACTTTATTTCTTTTAATAGGGGCTTCTCCTGATATAGGCGGAGTAAAGACAGTATCATCCGAACCTTCATGTCTAGTAAGCTCATTAATTACTTCAAAAGTTCTTAGATTTCCTTGTTGATCTTCATACGTATTATCTTGAAAGTTCATAGTAAAACCTCCTTGTATAATAATATCTCCAAGTAAAACATCATCCCACTGAACAGACTTATAACCGTATACTGGCATTTTTTGTTGACTTTCAGTGTATTCAAAAGTAACTGCTTCATGAATAAACTTATCATTAATATATAATGCTGCATCTTTGCCGTTATAATACATTATAATTTTACTCCTACACCTATTTTAAATTGAAAGTCTTCCTTCTCGTTATAGTACTCATGTTTATACAGCCCAAAGATATTTACTTTTGGAGTTAGCCATTTTTTAACCTCACTCTTCAAATTAAATATATGTGTTTCTGATATATCAGATTTAGCAGATATTGACACTCCGTACTCTATATCATCTTGTTTTAATTTGGTTGATAATCCTAAATTTAATAATGGTTTAATTTCATATCCAGTATCTTTAAAAGAAACTCCTGCTTTAAAATATCCTACAGTAGCTCCCATATTATAAGTAGTATATGAGATATCTTTAGATTCCTTGTTTACATAATCTATTCCATAATAAAAATTTCCAATTACCTCATGTTGAAGTTTAATTATATCATCTATATATTTTTCTCCCAACTCTCGTTCACAGTCTCTTTTTACAAGATATTGAAATTTACCACTACTATCTTCAAGCTTAATTGACAATTCATAATCAAGAGGTTTAGAATCATCATTGGGAGTTCTAACACTAACTGATGTGCCCCACTCTGCTCCTAAACTTAAACCTATTAATATTAATATATATTTAATCATTTGCTGCATCCAATATTTTTGAATCATCTTTGCTGCTATCAAACCAAAAGTTTATTACTTTGGCAAACGTAGCTAAATAAGCACCTAACATTATATTTAAAATATCTTTCCAACCTCCAGTTAGTTCAACCATTCCAAGAATACCTCCTGATAGTATAGCTAATAAATAAAAGAATAAGAGAATCATTAAAAGAGTAACCCAGAATCTTTTCTTTAGTTTGTATTCTAGAGTTTTTAATAAACCTCTATTTATTTCATGTCTGTAGTCTTGCTTTTTCATTAGGAAGGTTTCTTTCCAAATCTTTCATCATATTTCTTTTTCATTTGAACTACAGCTTCATCCATAGTAGTATACTTTTCAGGATGTTTGTATAAATCTAATCCTACATTTCCTGGCCCAGCATTAGGACCTGCAAACATAAAACTAAATTGAACAAGTAATTGTTGCTCAATTAAACTATTCATTTGAGCAGTTTCAATTTCACATATACCTGCTGGTTCCATTTTAGTTGGATCCTGTATGCCTGGAGCAGTTATCCATTTCCCTCCAAAAGATTGCTCACATAAAGCTATATCTTCTTCATCTTTAAACGTCCATTTATTACCCGCAGCAATACAATCAGCAGCTGTGTAGTAAGGTTCTTCTATAGCTTCTGTCCAAGTGTAAGCAGTAAATACTGCTGTTGTAGGAGGACTTTGACTTGCATCCGCACGAGCTGAACAACTATTAGGAGTTTCATCTTCGAAAGTTGTAATAGTGCCATTAGTATCAACAGTACATGTTCCATGTCCATTACATAGATCAATGGTATTGTAAGTTGATACAGCTCCAGCTCCAGCACATGTTCCTGGGAATACTGTACCTATTGCTCCACATACTCCTTTACCTCTATAATAATTAATACTAGTTGGAGTACTATCCAAATCTACCACCACTTCTAATGCATCATCATTTTGATCTAAAGTTCCCTCAATATTAACTAATGCAGTCATCAGGTATCCAAATTCTAGATATTTGGAAGCGGGAATAAATAAGTCAAGTGTCTTATACTCTACTTCAATTCTATATTCTTTATCTCCATTTCCATTATAATCGGGACCTACTTCATTCAAAGCAGTTTGCAGCGTATCATCTGTAGGATTTAATCCTGTTGGAAATACTATATTTAAACCTAAATCAGGGACATTTGTGTTATCTTCTGTATAATAAGCTTTTGTTACATCACTTACATCAAAACTAGTTCCATCTTCTGCTACCCATGTTCCGTTACAAGAATTACAAGAAGCTTCATCTGCTTCATTCCCTGTACATGTTCCTCCAGAACAGCCTGCAAGAACTGTAGGATCAGCTGGTTGTAACTCAACTTTTGATCCTGTTAAGAATGTACCAGCGTTATTTGGATCTTCTGGAATCCACCAAACTTTATTAACTATATCTATAGATCCAGATAATGGTCCTCCTCCAACTTTAATATCTCCATTAGGTTTTGTAGCAGGAGCAGTTAAAATGGGTACATCTGCTGTAAAATTATAATCAACGAATAAATCAACTCCAGCGTATGTTTCCGCATTTAAAGCTCTAACATATGTTAATTCTACAGGGAAAAGACCTTTTTGTATATCGTACGTTAATGTAATAGGAAATTTATTATCACCATCATCGGTAGCTATAGCTTTTACATTAGTTACTTCAAACGATAAACTAGGTGGATTTGTAGTATTTGCATAGTCCGTGACCTCGTGTACTGTAATAGCTGATTGATTACTAGGAGCTCCAGTGTAAGGAATAAGAGCAGGAGTAAAAGCAGCGTTAGGAGTCCATGTACCATTTACAGGTGCTTGTTCACATTCTGTTTGAGTAGCTTCAGTTCCAGTAGCCTGACCCCCTGCACAAGTACCTCCTGGATTCGCACTAGTATCTACTTGTAGTGGATTTATAATTTTAACATCTTCTCCAGGAGCATACTCCTTTTTGCCAATTAAACTGACAAAATCTATACCCCTAGCTTGATTATCTGTTAATACTGTACTATCTACAGGATGTTTAGCGTACTTATAATTAAATACAATTGGAAGCTGAGAAGAAGTAAACGGAAGATTGAAATAATTTACGGTTATATCTATATTTCCTTGTGGCTGAGAAGGATCTCCAAATAATTGATTCCAAATATTACCAAACCATCCACTTTGATTTGGATTTAATATAAGCATAGCTGGAATATCTGAGATTGTTATTTTATTAGACCAAGTTTGGTTCTGGGCTTCACAATCTGTTCTGGAGCCAGATGTTCCATCCGAGCAGGATGTAACTAATGGTCCAATTGTTATTCCAAACGCAGCGGGATCTATAAAGCCTTCGTCTGCCATAGAGTCTGCACACTTTAATACTACCTCTCCAAGTTCAGAAAAATTAACTATTTCATCAGGACCTAAGTCTATTTCAACTGTGGATTCAAATGCTTGATTTTGATAAGTTTTATAATTAATATTTGTTTCAAACATTCCTGTAGGAATAACTTTGTGGTTAAGTACAATTGTAGTATCTAAATGAGGAGGTAGCTCTGAAACAGTTACTACATAGTTAGTACCAGTAGAATCTAAAGTTATAGGACAATCATGGTACTGACCATACTCATCCTGAACTGTAATTTCTATATCATCCTCATCTACTAAGCCCTGGGTCACAGCTAAAGGTGAACCTAACTTATTAGTTAAAGTAATGTCTTGAGTAATAGGAGTTGGATCCGTTCTAACATATGTAAGACCTATTGGAGTTTCTTGTTTCCATGACCAGAACCAAAAGAATTCAACCTTCTGTATTGTATGTATAGTGCCTCCATAATCTCCAGGAATTATAGCTTCATGTTGCGAATATTGTAATCCTCCATTTGAAGTACCATTATCAATAATAGCAGTCTCAGTTCCTAGACTAGCATAAATATCATCTCCGATAACAACTAAGGGAATATTTAAATATCCTAGGCCTAAACCCTCGAGAGTTGTAAAGTAAGCATCTACAGTATTGGCTCCACCGCCGGTAGCGGGTGCCCATATATTATATCTATTTAGTATTTCTTGACCAGTAACATTTCCATCCCCTTCTATTAATTTTACATTACCATCTCCCCATTGCTGAAAAGTCGTAGTTTCATATTTAGAATTAGTACCTCTTAAACCTGTTGCAGCAAAACTATTGCCTTCGTGACTATGATAATTAACTACACTATTATTCATAGTAGTTAATTGTTCAGAATTATCATATTCTACAGAAGTTATGCTATGAATATACTCATTACCTGGATCTCCTTCTGAAGTACTTTGAAAGGAAAATTCATGCATATCTGAGCTTCCTTGTGGCCACGTATATGTTCCGGTTGGCTGAACTATTTCTTCAGTAAGTTGGCTCTTATGTACATGAACTGTTATGGGATTAGCATCAATTTTTTGATCATACCCTTCTACCGTAAACTCGGTATGATGTGGAGTTGCAGTATCTCCTGCTGTTATCTCTTGACCATTCTCATCCATATTAGCAAATTCTTTTAATGAAACATCTAGTGAATAACCTGAAGCAGCATGTTCCGCTGCAACGTGTATTACTCCATTATCAGGATTAGGCCCTACGTGGGGTAGATCTGTATCACCTATAAATGTATGTTCTCCTGTACTTCCATTAAAAGTATAATTAGCTGTTTTTGTATGCCCAACAAGGCCTGGGCCAGCTCTATTTCCATAGACTGTTTGTGGCTCTGGTTCTTGTGGGGGACAGCTTACTGTAACGCTATACCCTTCTCCTGTTAAATCTTGATTAACTATTGTAAAGGGATTCTCTCCACTACCGTCACGATCGATAACTAATTGATGTGCGGCATTTGCTGAACTATTTAAAAATGGATGTGGAGCATTAGATAAATCTGTTGTAAAATTAAAAGTATAATCTATATTAACTGGAGGGTTGCTCATATTTACATAACTACGAGTACTACTATAATCAAATAAAGGAATCTCTACTTCCATTTCAAATGTTTCTGTGCTTTGAACATCGTCCTCATTAATTACAGCAGAGATTGTATCATCATCTACTCTTTCAGCAACATGTTCGCCGGAAGAACTTAAGGCAGTTACGTGATCATCTAGATCATTTTCAAATTCACTTAGACTTTGATCTAGAATACCAGATTGTACATCAAATGGAATTACACCGGGCGCATGATCTGCTGCATCATAATTAACAGTTTCTGTTATTTCCTCGTACTTAGCTTTACCAATATTATGTAAATCATTTTGAAATTTATTGCCATATTTAGGCCTATCATCTACTACTGCTTTAAACGGTCTCCACCATTTCTTTTTTTCTGCTTCTGGTGGGGGAAGGAAATGTGAATTTTTAATAGTTAATCTTTTAGCAAATGGCTCTACTGTGTAAGATTCCCAACCTACAGTTGCTTTAGCATCACTTGTTCCTGTTACTCTGCCTGATATATTAAATGTTAAATCAGTGTAGTTGGTTAAATGAGCTGGATAATTTGGCTGAGAAAGATCTATTCTGGTTTCTTGCCTTCTCCAAATAGAATCTTTTCCTTCTGTTCCACCTAATCTTAAAGCAGGAACAAATATTTTATTACAGTTCCAGGTATTAGTACCTGGATTTGCTGCAAGACATTCTGCTTCTCCGGCGTAAGTACCACCATCAGAACAACTACAAGTAGCAGGATCTAACTTATTATCAGATTCAGTTACTGTAAATTCTGCAGTAGCGCTATGATTAGTAGCTTCTATTCCTTTTGTTCCGTCTAGCCACATTTGTTCTGTATAAGTGCTATAATCGACTACTTCATCGTTTTGTGTTAAAAATATTCTATAAGGAACTGCTCTTTGCCATTCTTGCCCGGCGGGAGTAGGATCTAAAGTATCCGCTATATCTCCTACGTCAGAAGTTTGCTGAAATATATTATTAGGTCTCATATACTCTACGTGTTCAGCCACATACTGTAAAGTTGTTTCTATGTATGCTTCTTCTGTGCCGGTAACTGCTCCTTCGTCAACAAAGTGGACATTTCTAATCCACATATACGAAAAGTCTGCAGCGTCTTCTGGTTTAGCTGGGCCTATTTTTCCATCTTGCCATAAAGCTCCCATTCTTCCCTTATTTTCCTCAGAGAAGACTAATAAAATATCGAAGGGAGGGATGTTGTCTATTAACTCTATTTCTGCGCCTTGCTGCCCATACACATCAACTCCTGAAACTAGTTCATAAAATGCTGCTCTATCAAAATTAACTATAACTATACTTCCAGCAATTGTTCTAGTTCCCTTAGTATAACTTTCTGCTACAAAAGAACCTAATCGTCTTACTGGTGCTTTATCTCTATGTACGGAATAACTTATTGCTGCTAAGTTTTCTAAAGGTATAAAAGAATCTTTAGCAACTTGTCCATAAGTAACTATATAAGCTTTTGTGTCAGATCCCGAATAAGCAATACGGGTGTTTGGGGGAGCAGGTTTGTAGGTGTGTCCATATGCCTGCGTTTGCATATCAGAAATAGCACCTCCGCCACCAGTAGTAAAATTGGCAGCTTCTTGCTCTTCTTGAAGGGCCTGCTGTTGTGCTAGCTCTGCTTGTTCTGCTGCTGTTAATTCATTAGGTACTTTAGGCATAAGGGCTCCTACTGTTTACTAGAGGGTAATAAGAATTACCCTCTAGTATAATATTATAATTAAGTAATATTAGTAACAATATTGGCTTCCGCACTTGCTGATGCTCCTTCAACAGGTCTCCAGTCATCAATATGTCTTGCAACATACGTAAACTGAGCCTCTTGAATTCCATCATCTATTGAGATACCCGCACCTTCTGAAATAATAGTTACATCAAAAATTCTCATAACCATTTGTTTTCCAAATTCGTTTTTACCATATAAAGTAATATCGAATGGTGGAATTTCATCAGAATAAATAGCAGTCCTAGGCTCATCATCCGAAAACGGACTTCCTGTTCCTGAGGTTTGCTGAGTTTGTCCGGGAACAAAACTTTGATCAGTTCTATAAACTGAAGAAAGTTCCATTATATCTCGAAGAGCAGCTCTATCAAAGCAAGTCATTACAATAGATCCAGCTACACCACGCTTATTCTTAGAATAAGATAAAGCATTAGGATCTCCACAAACGAAGATAGGTCTAACCTCTCTGTTTATGGACCATGAAATACCTTGAAGATTACCAATTTCTACATTACCAAATACAGTTTTTATGTCTGAACCAGAAAAAGTAGTCACTAATCCAGGGTTTGTTTGTACATTAGATATGAATGCCATTGTTTAATTCTCCAAAATAAAAGAGCCCAGCAACGAGTTGAGGGCTCTTTAATACTTAGGACTACTCAGAGGCAGTTAGCTCCTAGTCAACTCATATTAGATATGTCACACTACACAATATCTTCAGCTGTTAACTGAACATTATAATGAACATCTCTAATCTCAAACTGAGGACTAATAGTTAAAGGAATTGTAATAGTTCCTAAAACTCTTTCGCCAGGAGTCATTGAAATAGGGGCTCTAAAACCTCTTAGTACTCTAGGCACTAAGGCATCGCCTATTTGTTTATCTAAACTACTCTGAAACGCTTGTAATAGAGGCGCACTTGATACTTTACCTATATAGTCCTTAGCTACAGATCTACAAATTTGAAGAACTTCTTGAAGTATTAATACTGTCATTAAGTTTTCAAAATCTGATCCTGCACTAGCTAAAGTTCTAGATTCAGTAATTTTAACACCACCATCAATCATTCCTGTAGCAATTCTAGCATCCGATAAAACATCTATCTGTCTTGATCCGGAAGCAACGTCTTTCTCAGTATATCTATATCTCATACCTTGAATTCCAGGTACTGTGAATCTAAAGATAGCTTCTTCTGTTGGCATAGATGCAATTAAACCAGATACAGCTGAGGTTGAAATTGCTGTATATCTAACGCCATTAGCAGAAAAAATACCTTCGATATCCACTGCGTACATGAAAGGTTGATGAAAATCAGACAATAAGAAAGCTGCATTGCCATTTATTGAATCAGGTACAGTTAAGTGTTTTACACGATCAGCTACATCTGCTCTCTGAACTCTTCCACCAACTCCAGAACCTACTAAAGGTTCAAAGCCGATTACACCTATCATTTCTCCATTGAATGTATCAAGGAAATCTGACATTTGTTTACCGAACCCAGCATATGTACCATCTTCTAGTTTTGCATCCATTGTTACATCAACTACTGACATCACGTCAAAGTTATCAACAACAAAACTATCATATGCAACATCTAGATCTGCTTTTAATTGACCGTTTGTAAGCACTGCTCCATTAGCTCCACCTTGTAAATATTCAGGTGAACCTGTTGTCCAATTTGGATCGTCACCAATATATTTATAGTGTAATCCAAACCAGAAAGTACTCTGATTAGCATGATCATATCCAGGATCTGTTAGTTCAAAAGCACCAGTAGTAGCATTTGTAATAACAGCACTTGATCCTACTTCATAATATTTAAGTCTTGCGTACTTAAATGTTATTGTGTAAGGAAGAGCTGCTCCAAATGAGATCTGATTACCATATATACCATTACCTGTTACATTTACAGCATAGTTGTTATTTCCTACAGGAGAAGTATTATCTGGATCTGCAACTACTGATACACCAGTTATATCCCATTGTACTGAAATATCTACTACATCACCAGCGTCTAAATTACTTAATCCGATTAAATCATCATGAGTAAATTGAGCTGTTGTAGTTGCTGTTCCACCTGATACTACAACTGTTTTATCAGCTATTGTATCAAAGGTAGTTGTACCATTTATTGTTGCTTTAATAGTAGCTGTAGTATAGGTTGCATTTGCTACATAGTTTGTGTCTACTGCAAATGATAAATCAATGTCTCCGCCAGCAGCTGCAAGGGTTACTTGCGTGCCAGAGTCTTCATCAACTGATACATCTACAGTATTTCCTACAATACCTGAAAAGTTAGTTCCACTACCTATAAAGTCAGGTAAACTACTATCAGATAATTTAAAGACACTACTGCCTTTTGCCATGGATACAGCTGTAGAGTTAGATACAGTATAAATACTAGTAACTTCTTGTATACCAGCACCTTCTATTTGAGAATCTGCGCCACCGTCTGATTGATTTAAATCAACAGTCAGTCCAGTAGCAGATTGACCACCTTCTGCTAAAGCAGTATTTATTTCTGTTTCAATTGTATCTGTAAACTCTTCTTCAGTTGCAAACACCACTGAACTAGCATTAGGATCAGCATTGATTGCTGCCACTAATTCTGAGTTATTTAAATCTGCAGAGAATTTAGAGAATAATTGAGTTTTAGGGTTCCAAAGGTAGATATAAGTATTTCCATCATTAGCATCAACATCTTTTTTCAAGAAGATACCATTATAAGTACTTCCATCGTAAAGAGCTTCAATTCTAATAACTTTAACACTGCTTGCGTCATTTAGGTCTAATAATGCTCGGGTTGCAACTGTTCCACCAATTCTCATACCCCAAACATTAGGAGCGGCTTGAGAACCAGCTTGTGCATCAAAGCATTCTTTAATACCTCGTACTAATGTACCATCACCAAAGGCTCCAAATACATCAGCAGCGTCTGCTGAAGATGAAACTTTTACAGCTTCATACATAGGTCCATCTGTGCCAGTACCTAAAATGACTACACTTCTATTTTGGGGCCCCTGAGGAGTTGTTCGATCAAGATTATTATCGAATAAAGTTCTTGTTACTTTTGGGGTTGCCATTTGAATTTGTCTCCATATTATTTATTTTAATTCAATTACGACTCTAGGTCTTGTTAACATTTTTATCTGTTTTGACTTTAAAGGTAATGATATCTATCAAACTTTGTGGAATAGCTGTATACCTTTCCAAGTCTACAGTGTATTCAATACTTCTAACATTAAAAGTTTGATTTAATTCCTCTACGTCTTTGTCTTTTAATCTTTGTCTAAACACGGTATAATGAGAGCCAAATAAACTTCCAAAGTGGTCCATAAAACCAAATTGAAACCAATCAGCTAATTCCTCAGCTTCATTTGAACTCTTAGCAAAGATATCAAATTGATAAAAAACAGTGAATCTCTGAGCCAACACTCGAAGGGCTGTACCATCGTCAAGGAAGATATCTTCTCTTAACCGAGGCTTTACCTCTCTTACACCAGCTTCCGGATTCTGTAGTGGTTTTCCTCCTAAGTTAACTGGAAGCATTTTATTAACACTCCAAACAATTCCATTTTCAACTTGTAAAGTAGATTCTTTATTGACTAACCAGTCTGGATATGAAGCATCAAACCGTAAATTAGGTTTTAATGCATGTAATCCTTTTTCTAGCTTGTGAATATATTGTAAGGGACCAGCATTACCAACAATGTCTTGACCATTTATGGTCAAAGGCATATCAGTTCCGCTTATTCCATCACTATATACTGTAATATCCACAGTATTTGCCATTTTAATAATCTCCTAAATGAGGTACCACTCGTAGTAGATAAAATTCTGTCTTACCTCGAAATCCTCTTTTAATATCAACTTCAGTAATTTCAAATGCCTCTCTATGTGGTGCATAGTATAAATCTGTATCACTAGGATCAGCATCTATTAAATCGTAATCTAGCTCAATTATCACGTCTCCCCTCTTAGGTTTGACTTGACTTTTTACATAGACTTTTGAATCAAGTATTGTCGTTCCGACATTTCCACGAACAGACATAGGATCATGCCTAATGGAACAAACCTCATCGGTAAATGTCCATCTAGCTCCTCCTTTGCTGTCCCCTGTATCATCTTGATAATACTTACTTTTTACTCCAACATTATATCTTCTATATAAAACTTTGTGTCCAAAGTTATCAATAATCTTATCGAATGACCTCTTTATAGGAGATCCTTTTCTTGATCTTCCCCATATCTTAGCCATAACTAGCCCTTCTTATCTAAGGATCTATCAAATCCTTTTGATGAAAAGTCATTTCCCCAAGATTCTCCAAAAGCAGACCCGCTTGTACTTACAGGCAGGGACTGATGAGCATGATCTGTATAGGGTGAACTAGATTTATCACCTTTTCTTAACATATTTTCTAGTGCTACAATCTTTAGATCGAGAGCAGATAGACTATCATTAAGATATTGTGTTAAATTTTTTCCCGATAATCTTAAGTCTCCAAGTGATAATGTACCTGCTCCTGCTCCTCCTGGATCAGTAAAAAACGTAGAAAGAATATCTCGTTTAGTTCTAGCTTGTACGTACTCAGTAACTCTTAGAGGTACATTATATACATCTATAGAGCCGCCTTTCCACATTTGTTCAGCCGTTATACTATGTCTATATATTGATAATCCAATTGTAAAATCATTGTATTGTTCAATAAATGGACCAACTTCTAACTTCGTTTCAGGTACAGTAGCAAAAAATGGATAGAGTAATCCCATAAAGGATATCGTCGGACTTTGTTCGTTGACAGGAATATCTACTGTTATATCAAAAAGCGTATTGAGGTCAAAATCTAAAGTAATTAAACCGTCACTATCTGGAGTTTTACTAGTAACTAGTATACTATCAGAT
>MDSZ01079414.1_pt1 | contig 40633 bp, 41 predicted proteins | sample 811201 | NCBI WGS metagenome assembly MDSZ01 (sample SAMN05326647, study PRJNA326480) | marine metagenome | isolation source: seawater | place: Indian Ocean: North | collected 2010 | reverse complement strand
TTATTGTTGTTGTTATTGTTATTGTTATTGTTGTTGTTATTGTTATTGTTGTTGTTATTGTTGTTATTGTTGTTGTTGTTATTGTTTTCTTCTTCTTCTTCAAATTGTGCTTCTTCGAAATCTTCGAAATTAATTTTTTTCGACATTACTTTTCTATAAAGACTCATATTTTCTTGATCTGATAAAGGTAATATAGTTATTTTTCCAATACCTGTATAATCTAATATTTTTGAATAAACTACCTTAGAATCATTATTTTCTTCGTGATCATCATCCATATATTCATTAAAATTTTTAACCATTTCTTCTGTAATATTAAATACACCATTATCAGTTAAAAATATATACATATTTTCATTAAAATTAAACAGATTATATTCATTTTTTTTAGTAAGGGTAGTATAATCAATAGCATTTGTAATTTTTAAGGATGTAATGTATTGGTTTCTATTACCTGGTAACATTTCTAAAAAACCTACATCACTTACATTAGAATCACGATCATAAGTTAATTTATTTATTTTTAATGCTCCTGACAAACCATATAATACTCTTGAAAAATCAACAGAACGTCTAGCATAATTTCCTATTTTTGATTGTTGTTTATTTGTAATTAAATTTATTAAACCAGCATCATAACCAAGAAGTGCTCCTTGTGTCCAAGGAATTCTTCCATTAGAAGACAAATTATTTTCTGTAATTTTTTCTAATTGTGTAATCATATCAGTATTATTTCCTCCATATGTATAAAAACAAATACCATGTTTCATTGCAATATCATATTGTTCTTCATTTAAAATAGCAAAATCATATGATTCAGCAAATACTATTTTTTTTAGATGTTCGACTTCACAGTTTTCCATAGATTTTTTCATTTTAATGATCTCGTTCATTAAATTAAAACAATTTTTGCTAAATGTAACTGAATATATATGTGCTTCTTTATCTTTTGTTTTATCTACATCCATAACTAATTGTTCGATTTCATCACTTGTATAATATTTAAAACTAGAACCTTCTGTATTTTGTTCTAATTCTTGAAATGCTTCTGCAAATGGTATACCATAAGCGTCATTTTCATATAAAATAAAATTATTTTTATCTTCAAAATTATTAACATTTTTTGCCATTCCTATAAATGACGCAATTTGTAACTCATCATTTGTAATTACACGAATTATATTTTTATTACGAGGTATTTTAGTTAAAACACCATTTTTATTTACTCTAAATTCTTGAGCTGTACTACTTACACCAATTAGTAATTTTTCATCTAATTCTAATTCTGGATGTTCATTTAAATAATCATTTATTAATCCCAATCGTGATGAATATGTATAAAATACAAAACAATCTGTTCCATTTTTATATTCTTCCAAAAAAGTTTCTAAAATTGTAGTAGCATTTACTTTAACACTTCTTACATTGAAATCAGGAAATTTTTTAAAAACTATTTCTAGATCTGCAACAGATTTATCCATATTTTCATTATTGTTAATCAGTATAACATTAATTTTATCACCTAAACCTGCTACTTTTTGTTCTAATTTATCAACTTTATCTAATAACATTTGTTGATTAGAATATGTATTATCAATATATTCTTGAATTGGTTTAAGTATACCTTCAAAATTTAATACTTCATTTATTTCATTTGTGACAATTTTTTTTTCAGAATTATTTTTAACAGGCAATAACTTCTTAGTAGTAGTAAATTGTAATCCTTTCATTTATAATGTATATCAATATAATAAAATATACAAATAAATATATATTTTATTATATAAATTTCTAAAATTAAATTAATCCATAAACATTATCTTTAAAACGCATTACTGGAATTTTATACTCTCCAAAATTTGTTTCTATAGTAACTATTTTATCTTTTTCAAATGGAATACTATGTAATTTATATTCAAGATTATCACTATTTACTGGTTCACCATTTAATTTAAGAACGGATAATTTTTCTTCAAATGGAATATTTAAATTATTATCTAAAGCATTCCAACCATCTGAAAATGTAATTCTAGATTCATGATTAATTGTATTTGTTTGATATGCTTGAATACCTAAACCACTAGTATTCAATTGATCTATTGTATTTTCACCAAAACCTGTTAATTCTAATTTGTTGTCTTCGTCAAAAGTATATTCTTTAATATTTTCTAGTATATTTGCAGAACGTGCATAATAAGGAAATAATATAGGAACATTTTTACTAAAAGGATAAACTGATGCAATTGTTCTAAAAGATTGATTAAAATACCACGATGGTCTTGAGTTTTCTGTAGTTACAAAGTCATTTATAACTTTAAATGAATTTTTGCTCTCATTCCCTTTCATTATATCACCTGATTTTGGAGGATGACCAGTTGCTATTCCTAGAAAATTAATATTTAGATTATCATCAAATAACTCTTCTGGATTAGTTGAACTTAAACCAACCATGTAAACCAAAATATAATATTTATACATTTTATCAATTTCATTATATTCACTATAATTACTTTCATATAGATTTCCATCTTTTAAAGCTAAATAGACTACTCTTGGACCATTATTTTTATTTTCACCTATTAATTCTTCAGCAAATAAAAATTCACATTTTTCTTTAGATTCGATATACATAACAAAAGCATCGCGTAAAAATCCTCCTCCTTTAAATGAACGTGAAAAATAATTTTCATTATTCATTTTAAACATAGTTGAAGCATAATTTTTACTTGTAATAGCATTATAATTATTACGTTCATCTTTTGTAAAATTAGAATATTCTAGATTCATTAAAAAATATTTAGTTATACTTGAACTAAGGTAGTAATATATTGTACCATTTCTTGGATTTATTGCAATAACTGATAGTTTTTTTGGATCATCTTCTAAAATATTTGCATTTCGATTATTATAAATTCCAATAAATCCTGTATAATCAGTTATTTTTGATGGTAATTTTTTAGGAATTAACATTTGTTTTAAGTCTTTACAAACATTTACTAAACCACAATTTCCTCCTGTTACATCAATTGAATTAATGAATCCAATAAATTTATTATCTTTATTTACCACAGGATTTCCACTATCACCACTTCTACCAGGTAAATTTGTTATAATTTCACCTACACGTGAGGAATATAAAAAGATATTATTTGTATGTAAACCAATATAACTAGCATAATTATAAGGATCAAGTGATTGACCTTTATCTACTCTATAATGATCGGTTGCACAATCTTTTATAACTTGACCTTTACATATATGATTTCCGCACAAACCAAATATTGTTTCATTATTTTTTACATCATTCGCACAATCTAAATATATAAATTCTTCAATATTTGAATTAGTTATACTAACATAATAAATTTGAATATCTAATTTATCAGAATAACCAACAGGAGTTAAGATAACATTTTCATAAGTACCATCTTTCTTTGCTAATTGTACTAATTCAGTTATACCATTAATACGTGAACTACGATTTGTACCTTTACTATTTCTAGCCTCATCATATTTTTCTGAATAACCTCTCCCTTTAGGTAATATTGTTACTGGATGACATTTTTGTACTTTACCATCATTATGTAAATCTGTTTCAATATTATTATATACACCATTTTTGTATCTAAAAAAAGTTACCTGATTATCACCATTTACAACATATTTTATTTTATCTGCTGTAGTTTCTAATTCCCAAAAAGGGTAAACACTCCATACACCATCAAACATATGAGCACTATTACCTACGATATTATCTATATATCCAATCAATTCAATATCAAATGGATCTTTTCTTATTTCATAACTATATTCATCTATAAAATCATTACGGTTATATTTTTTATATTTAAAACTTTGTACTTGAACACCAGAATTATAATTTGCTCCAAAACACCAATCTTCAAAATCATTATTATTTTTTTGAAATAGATTGATATTATTAACAATATATTGATTATGATTTCTACTACCAAAAGGATTTTGAAAATCTTGTACATGATACAATTGTAATTTTTCATTATATTTGTCAAAATATATTCTCAATAATGGAACACGATTAACAGTTGTTACAGTATCTGGTTGTGTTTCATCTGATGTTGCTAAATATCTTTTGTCACTTGTAAACCAAGCTTGATGATAGTAACCATCTTTTTCATAAGTAACTGAACTTATTTTAACTATATTATTTATATTTGTTACATCATATATTGTATAATTATCTCCAGTTGAACCAATTCCAATAAACATAAATTCTGTTGTTTTTTCAATAGGAATTCCAAGTATTGCTATTTGTTCACTTCTATCATATGACTCAACTACAAAGTCATGTAAATAGTTAATAGGGTAATCTTTTATCACTGATACTGCTTTTGGTTTTAAATGGTTTTCTAGTAAATCATAACATATTGCAGTTTTTAAAGTTTTACCTGAATCTAATTTTATATTTATTCCAACATTATAGAGAACTCCTTGTTCTTCATTAACATATACATCGTGCGAACCTCTCACTGAACCTAGTTCTTTTATACTGCTATCATTTTCTGTAATAACAAAAGGTTTATTACTATCATCAAAATAATCATAAGATACATATGCTAATTGATAATTTAAAACTGGTGATAAATCAATTGCTAGTAATCGACCAGCATTTTCTTTTGTGAAATAACATGCAATTTTTCTTTCTGGATTTAAAACAGTTAAATGTGCAGTGACTTTTTTTGGTAAATTATATGGTTTATACTTATTTTTTAAAACATCTTTGTAAACTACTTGTATATGATGAGCATGATCTTTATCTTCCCATAAATAATCAGTTTTCATTCGAACAGTAATATTTACACTTTTATCTAACATATCTTTATTTATTTCTTTGTGATGAGTTTTCATGTGTGAATGCATATTATCTGTTGATTTAGTTTCTAATCTATCTTTTTTATCTATAACTTCTAATATTTTTCCATAAACTTCAATTGGTTTTGTTAACTCAACTTCTTCACCATTAATAGTTTTTTTTGCTATATAAAATTTAATCATAGTCCCTTTTTTTATGTATTTAGTAGAATCTAAATTTTTTATATTAAAAGTTAATGTAGTTACATCATAAGTTTTTACATCACCCCAACTGTTTTCAGTATTACCAGATATAAATTGTATAGGATAACAGAAATAATTACCACTTACAACACGCTCATCACTATCTAACTTATATATTACCATACCCTTTTCAGTTGTTGCTAATGCATAATATTCACTAAATAATGTATTATTAAATATTGTCTTGTTAGTAAATCCCCACACATCACTACCATCACCAACTCCTTGTGGATATACATTGTTTATAAAATCTAAATCTTTTTCGTTATGTTTTTTTGACAATAACATATTAGTTGTTCCAAAGTCTAAATCGAATATAGGTTCAAAATTAGAATAAGTATATTGACTAATCGGATGTGTTATTGCTTTTTTTACATTATGATGTGCTGAAGTAACAATATATAAATTATTATCATTTTTTATAACTGACGCAGATACTTCATAATATCTTGAAAAACTTTTATCATAGCTTAAAAATTTATTTGATGTTGCCGAAGCTGTATTTAATGCAGATGTATTTTCAACTACAGATTTGGTTTTAAAAACAACTTTACTTTTTCTTATCTTATCTTCGTCTGATATTTCTATAAAATTTTTGTCGTCATCGTCTAGTATTACTGGTTCGCTTAATTCAGAAATATTATCAGAAACATAAGAATTAGAACTAATATTAATATTAACATTTGATGTGTTTGTTTTCCTAATCTTTAAATGTTTTCTAGGAACTGTAAAATTCATTTGAAATGGCATTAATATAATATAATATGAGAAAAACTATTACTAAAAATATATAGCCATTTCATTACCTTTCCTTATAAAATTACATTTCTCATAAAATTTTACATTGTTATCACTACAATTTAAAATAATTTTATAACATTTGTTTTCTTTAGCAAAATAGATACAATGATTAATTATTTTTTTACCTAGACCTCTATTTCTTATATTCTCATCTACTATTACATCTTCTATATGTGCTACTTTTCCAAAATTATGTAATAATTTTGTTTCTATAAAACAAGAGGCAGAAGCTATTATTTTTTCTTTTTCTTCGCAAACAAAAATGTAATAGTTATTTTTTTTTTGATTTTCTATAAAATTAACATAATCATGATAATTAATTTCACTTGGATTTATAGAAAAACTTTGATTATATAATAACAAATGTCCTTTCACATAATCATCTAATTCTACTTGTCGAATTATTAATTCTTTATTTAAATCAGTCATAATTTAAATAAAAAATATATTTCTAAGTATTTACCATTTAGATTTTTTTACACTTATTTTTTGTCCAGCACTTTTTTTTCTATTTGCATTTGGATCATATGCTTCATCTTCGTCATCTGAACCAAGATTTTTAGATATTTCCCAAAATTCTTTTGAACCTAATTTAAAATTACTATGAGCATCTGCTTTATACCAAAAAATTTGATCTTGTAATTTATTAGATTTACTATTATTATTTATAACTAAACACTCATAATTTTCAGTACATTGATCCATAACTTGACAAAAAGACTCAAATGTGGGAAACATTCCCGCATAATTTTCATAAATTCTTTTTCTATTTGCAATGTAAGGTTCTCTTAATATAAAAACATAATCAATATTTGTTCTTAAGTTTGGTGGAATACCTAAAGGATATTGCATTGTAATAATTAACATAATTTTCCAATGCCTACCATTCATAAAAAGCAATCGCATCATTTTATCTTTTGTCCATGAAGCATCATATAAACAATCATCTAAAATACAAAATGTCCTTGGATCTATCGTGGACCTTTTATATGTTTCTTGTTCTTTTTTTATTTGTTTTAGTACTTGTTTTTGTCGTTTTAATATATTTTCTATAATCACACTATTATATTCGTTATGAATAAATAATTTTGGAACATGAGCACTATAAAAACCATTACCTTCTTCTGTACCTGATATAACTGCCCCCAATGGAATATCTTGTTGATAATATAATAAATCCCTTACTAAAAAACTTTTTCCAGTATCACGACGTCCAATTAATACTATGACTGGTCCTTTATTTTCATTTGGTTTAAATGATATATTTTTCATATCGAATTTTTTTAATTCTAATGTCATATTCTAAATGTTTACAAAAAAAAATAAAAATTTGTGCGAATCTTTAATTAATATAAATTAGTTTAAACAAAACATTAAAAGTAACTTTATAGAATAATGAAAATTGAATATATTAAGAATGAAAACAAAAAATTATTTTCAGATTTTACCAATAAAGAATATTTAAATTTATCCGAAATACAAAATTATACTCCAATTTATAGAAGTTTTTTTGATTTGACAAATAAAAATTATAAAAATGTTAATTTTAAAACAAAATATAATATTACTTCAATACACAAAAAAATAGACTATAATAAATATACATGTAATATTACAAATAGTGTAAATAATAATCATGAAAAGAAAGATGTATACTTTAAATATGCACATTTAGTTGATCCAGTTAAATATATGATGGGTAAATACAAAGATATTCCAGTAGAACAATTTTTCAAATTACCATTTATCAGTGAAGATAATAATAATAATTGTTTAGATAAATACAATTTAATTAATAATAGTGCATATATTGATGGATTATTTTCTTACATAACAAGTACTACTATTCAAGATGGTTTTATTCATGCTAATGAATTTTATGGTATGTATTTGGGAATCAAAAATGATTACGTTGTCGATGTTAGCGATGATTTAGAATATTTACTACAATCACAATATTTTCATAATAATAAAAACATATTATTTACATTAGAAACAAATGATCGTATTTTTATAGATAAATCTTTTAAATATAAAAAACCTCTGAAAATTGCTAATAATAATGATGAATTGACTGTAGAAATAAATGATTACCCTGATGAAATATTTGAAACTATATTTAAAACAGATAATATTGTTTCTCCTGTACAACATTTAGATTTATCACACTGTGCTATAAATAAAAATGTTATTTATGAAAATAATAATATACAAAGCGATGATGATACAACAAGCACATGTAGCTCATCTTCTTCAATAACAAATAATGAAGAAATAAAATCTGAATATTCTGATAGTGATACAGAAAATAGTGATTATAGTGATGAAAGCGATGAAAGTGAATTAGAAGAATCAATTACAATTATTAAAAAATATCCTACATTAATCATTTCAACACAATGTTCTGAAAATACATTAGACGAATATATGAATAATACAGAAATTTCTACAAACGAATGGAAATCAATATTGTTTCAAATAATCGTAATTTTAACAAATTATCAAAAAAAGTTTGATTTTACACATAACGATTTACATTCTAGCAATATTGTGTATGATTTTACTGAAAAACAAAATATTTATTATAAAATAGATGGTGCTTCTTATAAAGTACCAACATTTGGTAAAATATATAAAATTATAGATTTTGGACGGGCTATATTTAAAATAAATAATATAAGATATTGTAGCGATTGTTTTAATAAAGGTGAAGATGCTGATTCACAATATAATTGTGAACCTTTTATTACAGAAGATAAACCTATTATAGAACCTAATAGTAGTTTTGATTTATGTAGATTTGGTTGTTCAATGTATGATCATTTTATTGATGATATTGATGAAGAAGATCAAGTATGTAAAAAAAATCCTATTGCTAATTTAATTCGTAAATGGTGTTTAGATGACAATAATAAAAATATACTTTATAAAAAATCTGGTGAAGAAAGATATCCAGAATTTAAATTATATAAAATGATTGCACGAAATGTTCATAATCATATTCCAAGCGAAGAAATCAAAAATAAACTATTTGAATCATTTAAAGTCAATTCTAAAACTCTTAAAAAGGTTAAAGTTGTACATATTTAAAAATATTATTTAATTTTAATATAATGAATAATTTACCTAATGAAATACAAAATAAAATATATAGTTATTATTGGCATCATAACTATGATAATATTATTGAAAATTTTGATGTATTTATTTATAATGTAAATAAAATGCTCTTTTTTTTAATGAAACATTTTATAAATAATGAATCATCGAAATACAATAAAATGATAAGTTTTTATTTAATAAAATACAATAAATTTCTATGTGAAATAAAAAACAACAAAGGATACGATCTATTTTGTAAAATAAATATAAATGGATACAACGAATATATTTTTGATGAAAAAGTACATCAAAAAATTTTAAAAGATATTGATAAAAGATTACACTATTTATGTATTTTTTGTATTCAAGAATTTCCTGCTTATAGATATAGAATATTATTTAATCTAAAAGAATTAACTATTAGACGTTCAATTTTTCAATTCGTTTAAATATTTAAAAAGATTATTTATTTTATTATAATGAATAAAATAAATAATTTGCCTAATGAACTGCAAAATAAAATATATAATTATTATTGGTCCTATATTTATTATAAAAATGTTATTTGTGAATTAAATATTTTAAAATTTAAAATTGGAAATATGAATAACTATATTTCTAATAATATAATGCCACATTCAAAAAACGATTATAGTTTAAAAAAAAAAGAAATGCTTATACTATATAATAATTTACTAGAAAACATTCATATTAATAAAGGTATGCACTTATTTTGCTGTTTAAATATAAAAGGATATAATAATAATATATTTAATAAAACTTATAAAAAAAAAGTACTACAAAATATACCTGAAAACTTAAAATCTCTAACAACCTATTCTATTCAATTATACCCACATGCCAGATATTATTTCGTAAATGATTTTAAAAATTATAGTTTACTAGGTCCATAAATCATAATAGATTCGTTGTGATTACATATATAAAATATATTTCAAAAATAATGAGAATATTGGTAACTGGAGGAACAGGATTTATAGGTTCAAATCTATGTAAAAAACTATTAGAAGAACAACATCATGTAATATGTATTGATGATAATAGCACTGGAAGATTAGAAAATATAAATGATCTAATAAATAATGTAAAACTAACATATATAGAGCATGATATAGAAAATGAAATAAAAATACAAGGTAATATAGATCAAATATATCATCTAGCGTGTCCAGCATCTCCACCAGCATATCAAAAATATCCATTAAAAACATTAAATACTAATTACATTGGAACAAAAAATGTATTAGATTTAGCATATGAAAAGAAAGCTAGAATATTGTTTACATCTACTTCAGAAGTATATGGCGATCCAATGATAAGTCCTCAAAGTGAAACTTATTGGGGTAACGTTAATACTATAGGTATACGTTCATGTTATGATGAAGGAAAGCGTGTGGCAGAAACATTGATGATTGAATATAATAGATGTAAAAATGTGGATATACGAATAGCAAGAATATTTAATACATATGGTCCAAATATGGATAAAAAAGATGGACGCGTGGTAAGTAATATAATAAATCAAATGTTGGAAAATAAGGATATAACAATATATGGTGAAGGTAAACAAACCCGTAGTTTTTGTTATGTAGAAGATACAATAAAAGGTTTGTATAAATTGATGAATACTAATAATGTAATAGGTCCAATAAATATAGGAAATGATAATGAAATGACCATAATAGAATTATGTGATACACTTTATAAATTGATACCAGATACAAAATCAAGTAAAATATATCAAGATTTACCATCAGATGATCCAAAAAAACGAAAACCAGATTTAACACGTGCGAGAGAATTACTACAATGGGAACCACAAATAAATTTAGAATTAGGATTGAAAAATACTATACACTATTTTAAAAATACACATTGATAATAATATTTTAAGAATAGACTGTTAAAGTTAATATAAATTTATATTATTACATGTTTAATAATATAAATCAAAAAGAATTGTTAATACAACTGCTGGGAATCGAACCCAGAGCCTCTGCATGGCAAGCAGAGATTTTACCATTAAACCACAGTTGTTTATAAGTTAAAATAGTTAAATAAAAATGTTAAAATTTAAAAATCTGGTTTGTTTGTAAATACAGATGCTTGTGATTCTTCTGTAATATTTGGAAATTGTTGTATTACCATAATACCAATAAAAGTACTAATAAAAACAATTAAAGTATCTTTTACTATTGTTTTTAAAGGTTTATTTTCTTTTTCTATAAATCGCATTTCAATAAACTTAAATAATAAAAATAAAAATGCTACTACAGAACAAATCATTATCGTATTTTCCATTTAAAATAAATAAATCTTATTTTAATCTATCTTTAACGTATTTAAACTAAAAGTTCAACATCACTTAATACAATATTTTCTTCTTTTTTAGGAGTATCAAAACTCAAAGTTTCAATGTTAATGTTTTCATCTTGAATGTTTAATTTAAAATTATCATCTTCATCATCATCATCTTCTTCTTCTAGTTTACGTTGTTCATTTCTCATATTACTAATTTCTTCTAAACGTTCAATTGTTTTTGGTGCACTTATTACTTCTTTTTTATTTTCTGAATCAAATGTAACATCATTATCACTGAAACTAATATTCACATCTTTAGTTTTTTCTAAATTATTTACTTTATCAGTTGATTCTTCTTTATTTTCACCACCAGTTAAATTTGTTTTATTTTCTTCTTCTTCTTGTTCTTCTTCTTTTATTGGTATTTTTTCTTCTTTGATTGTTTCAATATAATCTTCTTCTATGGTTTCGTCCATGTAACATTTTAATACAGTTTCAATAGGTAATGTTTCACGAATTGCATTTAATATACAATCTTGAATTATTAATTCTATTTCTCTATTGTGTTTTTGTTTTTGTAATGGAGTAACAAACTTTTCATAAAGATACACATTTGTGTATATTTTTCTTGCTACTTGAATATAAGTTTTATGAATAAAATCTTCTATTTTTGGTATTTCTATTTCTATTTTTTTTTGTTTTTTACCAACCCTTATAGTTGTTAATAATTTTAATTGAATAACATGTACACAAGTTAATAAATCTTCTAAATAATTACATCCAGATTTTTCGATAATACGATCTCTTTCTTTTTCAATAATTTCATTGTTCCACTTTGGAACTCTTGAAATTAAATTTTGAAATGTCATTAAATATTTTTCAGTTTCATCATTTTCTTTACATAAATTCCATGATTCATCAAAAATAGAATTATACCCCTCCATAATTAGAGGGGTTAAAATACTAATCAATCTACCAGTGTACTCATTTCTAGATTCGTGTAATGTTGCAGTTGTAAAATCATCCATCTTACATAAAAGCGATATTTTCTAAAGATCTATTATTACGTAAAAAAATAATTGTCAAAATAAAAAATATAAAAGTTTTTTCATTTCTAAATTCTTTTTTTACATTATGTAAATATGATGTTAATTGATATCTATCTTTTTCTATTAAAAATTTACTTTTTTCTAAATATGATATGATATCTAATCCACTTATTCCTTTACAATACAAAGAATTACAAATTTTTAAATATTCTACTTTTTCATTATTTTTTATACTGTTCTTTATAGTTGTTAAAGTTTTACCTACAATGTCTTTTCTTTTTTTAAAATCTTTATTATCAAATATTTTATCAATATTATATTCATGTAAATTTATAATAGTATTGTTAACTAAAGGTAGATTTATGTATATTTCACAAAAACGTGAACATATTGGTTTTAATAATTTATATTTATCTTCTATAACAATAAAAAAACGTGTAGTGTGACTAAATAATTCAATACAACGTCTTAGTGCTGATTGAGCATCAGTAGTTAATTTATCTGTATTTGTAAAAACAATACTTTTAAAAGAAATTCCATTTATATTGGAATTTGTTTTCGCAAAAAATTTAATATCATCTCTAACAAATTTAATGCCTTTTCCCATAGCACAATCCACGTACATTACATATTTTTTTTTGTTTTCTTCGGTTTTATATATTTTAGACAGGAAATTACACAGTATAGTTTTTTTTCCACTCCCACATGGTCCATGAAATATAATATGTGGTATTTGATTTGTATTTATAAAATTATCTAACTTCTCATTTATATTTTTATGAATATTTAACATGAATACTAATTATATCATAATATTTATGTTTAAATGTAAAAAAATTAATTATAAATATATAATTCTTCGTATAAAATATGACTAATTATTATACCTTTTATAATATCAAAAATCATTGGATTTTCATATAATTCATAATAATTCATACCAAATACTAATGAAACAGTAGTTGTTAGAATTAATATTAAAAATGTTTTTATTTTATTATTTTTTAAAAAATACCAAGAATTTTTATAATGATTAGGTACATGAATTAATGATAAATATATAAATATATTCGAAGAATTAATAAAAATAAAATATAATAACATTGAAGCAGTAAAGAAATATCTTACATTTTTATTTTCAATAGGTACATCTCTTTGAAAATGAACTATAGAACTAGTAAATAAAATAACATTTATAATTTCTGATAAATGTACCGTTTCTAGAAAAAAAAATAAACTATTTGTAGAAACATAAATATTTAAAAGAGAAACAATATTTTTATTTTGTTCTGCATGTATTAAATCTGTAATACCATGAGGTGCTATTATACCTGTAGTAATATATTTAATTATCATCGGTTTCAATAACATAAATAATCAAATTATACATTATTTATATATTATTTTAAGCAGTTGAATGTAAACTATGTGTAAATGGATTCTTTTTAAAAGCTTCTAATAAATCTGGTTGAATTCTTGATGTATCATCACGAACCTGTTGTGGCATGTCCATTATTCCATGCGTTTGTTTAGAAGGAGTTACGTAACTTGTATTATTAGGTACCCACATTCTATTATTATTTCTATCTTTTTCATATTTACCAACAGAAATATTTTGATTTGGAACAAATACTTGTGTGTTTCCTGGATTAGTTCTTGCTATTGATACTTTTTGTTTTGTTTCATTATTTGTTTGTCTGTATGCTGAATCATATAGTGATACACCCGAATTTGTATTTGCTGAATTACCTGTATAATGTACAGATGTTTCCATTCTGTTACTAAATACAGGATTATGATCATTTGTTTCATAACCACCATTTCCTTGATGTTGTACATTATAATGTTCTAAAGAATTACTATACATTTGTCTATTTGTTACACCAGGTGCTTGTTGATTTTCTTGAATGTAATTTGCTGGCACACAAACTTGAACATCACCATATCCTCTAACATTACCTATTGCATTTTCTTTTCTTGATGGTTTTAATACATCTACAATAGGTGTTATTGCTGCTTGTAATGTATTACTAACAAAACCAAATACATTTTGATTTTCACTAGTTTGAGCACGATTATTTTCTAACATATTATAATTTGGATTTATCATTTCAGTTTTACCTGTAGCATTTGGTGGTGCAAATGGTAAAGTATTGTATGTATTTTTAGTGCTTGGTCTGTATGCTGTAGCATTATGTGTTTTTTTTTCTACACGACTTCCTGGTGTTCCATTGTAATTACTTGTTTTATCGTTACGTTGAATATTTTTTTGAATATGATCACTGCGTGTTGTTTGTTTTTTTTCAACACCTGTAGTAGTAAACCATCTGTCAGATCCACTTTCATAATATCTGTCAGGGGCATATTTTTCTACTTTTGCTTGATTACCTCTTTCCTTAATAAAGTATGTTGCAGGTCCTTGGTGATTTTGTAATGAATATGATTCTTTTTGATTATTTTTTGTTCTTAATTCATCTATGTTTTTTGGTTGCCATAATTCACGTGCTTCCATTCCAGAATTAAATCCTCCTGTTCCAGCATTTTCAAAACCTTTGTTTAATCCAGGACCAACCATTTGTGTTTCAAATGGTTTTACATTTGATATTTTATGACTAGGATTTACACGTGATTGATAAAAATCACTCATATTTGGAGCACCATTAGAATGTTGAATATTTTCTTGTGGTTTGAATAGTGGTGCTTGTTCAGTTTTTTTTATTGTCTGAGAACCAGAACCATTCATATTGTCTAAAATTCCTTCAGTTACTTTAGAATCAACTGTCATGCCACGTACTTTAGCACCAAAATATGGTTGCATATTGTTATGTGAAAAATTACTTACATCTATAGTTTCACCTGTTAAACTTTTTACTTCTTTGATATTATTATTGTTATTCATGCTACCATCAAAATATTTACTTTTACTATCATAGTTATTTTTTAAAACTTTTTCATTATTATTTGATTCACTTGGTGCAAAAGTAACTTTTTTAACTTCTTTCACTAAAGGTTTTCTGTTAACATGATTATATTGTCTATCATTAGACTCTAGTTTTGTAAATCCTTCCCTTGTTACATTTTGATTATTTCTATTATCATTATTTGAATTATTAGATACTACATATAAACCTCCTAATGCTACTAAAGGTATTGCTAATTCCATATAATATATATTTATAATAAAATAATTAACTTTTTATAATAAATATAGCTAAATGATTTTTTTATCTTACTAATTATATATGTCTATAATTCCATTTAACAATTCGGATGGCGAATTATTCTATTTAAAAACTAATCATATAAAATCTCAACCGCCATTAAAAATGAGTAAAATAAAAAGTGCATATTTCCATAATTGTTCACATAATGACATGTGTACAATATGGTCATTGCTATATAAAAACATAAAGGTATGTAAAAATAATATAAAATATGGTCATGATTATATTTTGAATTCGCTTGACTATTTTAATTTAATAATTATCAATGATTTTCTTAGTGAAAAAGAAATAGATAGTGAATACATTGAACGTTTTATAGATATTCTTTCAGACAAAGGTGAATTAATTATATTCTGCACTTCAGAAAACAAATATAATAAATTAACAGATGTATTAGACAAATCATTAAAGAAAAAATTTTATGAAAGAAATTTAGTACCTGGTAAAGATAATATTTTTTTAAAGGTGATTACAATAATTAATTAATATTTTTTTTTATAATAATCTTTTTCTAAAATTCTTGTTTGTAGATTACTATGGAAAGGTAAAACTACATGTGCTTGTGGATCAAAAGGTAAATCATCAAAACGTTTTTGTTGTACATCTCTTAATTCCCATGCAGGATGCGTTGCTCTAGATTGTTCAACACTTCCTTTAGTCGTTCCATAATTTATTGGTTTATTCACTACATTATGGTTATCATAATGAGTTATATCACGATTTAATAAACGTGTTTGTCCTCGCAAATCATTTTCGATATCTATTGAATTAGAACTTAAGTTTGCACCCCATTTTTCTAATCGAATATGGGGATCTTCTACATAATTCATATTTACACCATTGCCAGGAACATTTAACTGATATTGGCCTATAGCAGTCATTTCTTCTAATTTTTTTTGTATTCTTGCTGGATCATCGTGAAATCTTGTAAATGACATAATATATATATTATAACAAATTATTTATAATATATTATTTAATTACGTAATGGACGTTGATTTTTTTCAACAACCAATGGATCTGGCATAATTAACAAAGGTTTATTGGAAATATTTAATGTTCGTAAAGACTTATATCTTGGTTTTTCGTAAACATGAGGTTTTACTAAATTAGTAGAATTTATTCCAAATAAATAGGATTCAATATTTACTGGATTATGTGAAAGTTCATCGCGAGGAATATTTGCACCATTTAATCCTAATCCTGGTAAAACTGTATTATTAGATTTGCCACTTGCACTATTTTCATAAAATGTATAGTTATTAATCAAATCAAAATTGCGTTGTTCAATCTTATAATTATCACGATTATTTATATTTCTTGTTGATGCCATTTATAAATTAAAAAGATATTATTTATTTAAATTATCATTCATAATATTTGAATTATCTATTATTTCATTATTGTATAATGATTTTAAATAATTATGTGTTGTTTGAAAATTATCAAATGAAAATAATAACATAAATTTCATAAGTTCATTACTACAATCTTCAGGACATACTACACTATATGATTTATCTATATTCGACATCCATTTTTTAAAATTTTCATTATCTTTTATTTCTAAATAAATTTTTTCTATTATTTCACTTATTAAACTTTCGTAATGTTCTAAATAAAATACATTCACAAATTGTTTTGTATATTTAGTATCTTGATACAATGTATCAGTTTCATTTTTGTAATCAACAATCATATCAAAATCATATTTTGATTTTAATTTATTTAAATTCATATAATTAACTATAATTAATTTTTTATATGAATTTATTTATGCAATATTTTTATCACGATTCATGTCTCTTGATGGCATACCACCACGTATCCAACCATCTGTTGCATCAGATTCAATAACACGTGATGAATTAGACATTTCATCTTTCATATCAGGTAATAATGGATAATTTTTATATTGTGAAAAGTTTACTTCAGACATTGGATTTGCTGTTTTACGATTAGTATGTGATTCACCTTGTTGAATTTGACTTTCCAATATTGGATTACCACGACCACGTCCTAAATAAGGAACACTTGCATAAGGACGATGAAATAATGATAATTTACCTGGTTGTGATATTTGTTGTTGTCTTTTTAATTGACTGTTAACATCTACATTTGAACCACCAATACTTAATTCTTTACTTCCAGAATAGTTAACATTTGGTTGTTTTGTGGCAAATTCAATTGGTTGTGTCATATTACTATCTGCAATATAATAGTTTGTTAATAGATAATCTTGTTGTTTTACATTTTGACGATCAGAAACATTCATACTACATAAATCATTTCCAATACGTGCCATATTTTGAAACGTATAATCAGATACATGTGCCATAATATATATAATAAATATAATATTATTTTTAAAATATTATATTTATGAAATTTAACTATTTGTACTCATATCCACTTTTCGTGATGGCATATCACCATAACAAAATTTGGCAAATTCTTCTTGAGCATTTGGATTTGTTGTTGTTGAAGGTGTATAAAAACTTCTCATAGATTGATCAAATTGAAAATTATCGCCTAAATCTTGAAACAATCTTTTATCTATATCTTTATGATTATCATTTAATTCTTTAATCATTGTTTTTGTATTATTATTTATTGTTTCTATATTATCTTTTGTAAATGATGGTGGAGCAGCAGGTCTATTTGGTTCATCTTGTATGTGTGTTAATAACAAATTACTCATTGGATTTTTACTTGTAGATTCATATGTTGTAGGTTTCAAAATACTTAACAATTTATTAGAACCATCTTGTTTAGTTATAAAACTTTCTATTTTTTGATTTTCTTTATTGTTGTGATATAAAAATATAATTAATGCTAAAGTAATTAATCCTACAATTAAAAAATGTAAATTACCTCTTAAAATATATCCTAAAATACTTAATAATATAACCATACGAGTTATTGAATTCCACTTTTCAGCATAAGACAATGTATCTTTAGGCCATAAATTTTGTATTTTATCGTTTTTTAATAATACTAAAGGTTCATCGACCCAAAATTTATCTTCTTGATTTTGCATATATATTTGTCTTATTTTTTATTTTTATTCTTCTTTTTCTTTTTTTTATTTGTAGTGCTTGGTCTCATTGATTTTTCTACTTTTTCACCTGTACTAAAAGAACTAAACTCTAATTCGTTAGCTAATTTATCCAACTCTTCTTCCGTCATTGGTTTGTAATTTGCTTCACGTTCTTTTCTTTCTTCTTCTTCTTTTTTTAATTTTTGTTCACGTTTTAATTTCATTTCATTTGCTTTTTGAATTGCCTTTTCCCTTGCACTTTGTTTATTCATTTCGTTTTTAAAAGCATTCATATTAACTTTTGTTTTTTTTCCCATACCAGGAATATTCATATTTCTTAACATTTCTTCCATATTATTCATACCTGGCATGTCCTTCATTTTTCTCATTAATTCACTTGCTTCGCTCATTAATTCTTTTTCATCTATTTGACCTGATTTAATTTTTGAATCTAATTTACCACCTACTTTTTTAACTAAATTCATAAGTTTTCCAGGATTTTTAAACATCTTTTTTAATACATCTTCTGTATTTGTTGAACCCGAAAAATCAATATCTAATTCTCCTGCTGTTTCTTCAGCAATTTCGGTTGCTAATTTTCCTAACTTACCATCTAACATTGAAGATATGTGATCATGAAGAGTTTCTGGATTTGGCATATTTTCAAAAACATTTCTAAAACTATCTGTGTTTGTTTTATTTTCATTGTCATCATTATCACCATTCTCATCATTATGATCATCTTTATCAGAAAAAATACTCTGAATATTTTCCATAACATCAGATAATTTTTCTTTAAAATCATTCTCATCAATAGCTTCAAATAATTTTGCTGTATCACCAAATGAATCACTATCTTTAATATTACCAACGCTTGTAAATAGTAACAATTGTAAATATTTCCAAATAGTTTCTTTTATATTTTTTGAAATATCTTCCAAATTCCATAAATTTTTAAAATCTAAACCTGGTAGAAATTCACAATTTGTTTCAGAATCTTTTTCAAAAATTTCTTCATTTTGATATAAAATATCGAAAAATCGTTCAGGATATACTTTTTTAACATAACTAAATAACATTTCACCATCAATTATACTGTCTTTGTAGTACGTATTAATTATATCACTTGTTTCAGGAAATGAAAGTTTAATATCTTTACACAAATCATTGATTACTTTTACAAATTCTTCTGGAACAATATTTGAATTAGATTCGTCTTCTGTTTTGTCTGTTTCTGACGAAGTATTTTCTACTTCAACCTCTTTTGACATTAATAATTATATTTATAAATATTTTTTAAATATAATTTCGTATATATTAATTACTAAAATACATATGTGATAATTTTGATAAATTTTGAATATATTTCATACAAGCTTGTTGATTTGTTTCATCCATATTTCGAATAGGATCTCTTAATCTTTCAATTGTCTGAATTACTTTATCGGACTCTCCTAATTGTTTTACATCCTTTTTATAATCTTTTTCTATGAAAAATCCAATATCACCTTGTTCAATCTGTTGTGAATAAACATCATAGATATTTTCTTTCCATATTTTAATTAATAATTTTGGATTACCTTTTTTTACTAAATTAATTAGATTTTTTGAAGTAATTAAATCTTTATCATTTGGAAAAATTCTTAAAATATCTTCGATGAATTCACCAAACTGATTATTAAAACCTGTTAAGATTGGATTTGCCATTTTATATATAATTACAATTGTTTTTAATTATTTTCTTTATAAAAATTAATTTTATAATTAATATAACAAAATACAATTTTATGTATAAGGCATTTTATTATTATATACATCTTTTGCACGTTCTTCTTGTAGTTGTTCTATTGTCATACCTTTTCCATTACCAACTTTGTCAGGGACATAATTATCTACAGGTGTAGAAATTTGCTGATTATCATTTAATGTTACATAATGATGCATTTGTCTCATTCCACCAGCACCTTTAGACTCTAGATCTTTTGCATTCATATCAAGAAAACTAAAATTATCTGAACATACATAATTGCCACCTCCAAATCCAAATGGTTGTGGTTCATCTTGAAATTGCTGTGATTCTAAATTTTTCTGATTTATGTAATTAAGTATTTCATTTCCATTAATAACACGATTTCCATGATTTTGTAACAATAATGATGGTACTTTTGTTATTACTGGAGGTAATGGTACATTTTGCCCATTATCTAAATGTATTATTATATTATTTTTACTATCCTTACTTCTTTTATCGATACAAATATAATAAAATTTATCTTTTATATTTGATTTAGATAATATACTTAATAACTCTTTTGAGTGTCTACAATTATTACTATAATATAGTATATCCATGTTTTATTCACATACTTTTTTTTTATATTTTTTATTATTTTAATATTATTATTTTTTAAAATTGATATAAAATAATAATAAATATTTACTTTATATAAAAAATGTCTGAACCTATAATTACTAATACAAATATTTCTAATAATAACATAACATTCACACTCGAAGGAGTTAATGTAAGTATTGCAAATGGAATTAGAAGAACTATTATTTCTGACATTCCTGTTGTTGTTTTCAAAACATATCCTGAAAATATGAATGACGCTACAATTATAAAAAATACAACACGTATGAATAACGAAATAATTAAGCAACGTTTAAGTTGTATTCCAATACATATTGATGATATGGAATTTCCTATAGAAACATATATATTAGAAATAAATGAAGACAATAAAGATGAAAATGTAAAAATTATCACAACTGAAGATTTCAAAATAAAAAATATTCAAAATGATAAATATTTACCACGTGATCAAGTTAAAAAGATATTTCCACCAAATGATATAACAAAACAATATATTGACTTTGTTAGACTTAGACCACGTATTTCAGAACAAATACCAGGGGAATCTTTACATATGACTTGTAAATTTAGTATTTCAGACGCAAAAGATGATGGTATGTTTAATACTACACATACATGTGTTTTTAATAATACTCCTGATAACGATAAAATTGATAGTGAGTGGTCAGTTAAAGAAGCAGAAATAAAAAAAGAAAAGGGAGATATAAATATGAATATTGAACGTGATAATTTCATAATGTTACAAGGGCAAAGAATTTTTGTTCCGGATAGTTTTGATTTTACTATTGATTCAATTGGTATTTATAAACCTCTTTCACTAATAGAAAAAGGATGTTTGATTATTATAAAAAAAATAGAAAAATTTATTGAAGATATCCAAAATAATACTGATCTTATAAGCACATCTGAATCAACTATGAATAATTGTTTTGATATTAAATTAGTGAATGAAGATTATACAATTGGTAAAATACTTGAATATTATTTATATTCCGAATTCTTTACTTCAGGAAAATTATCATACTGTGGATTTAAAAAATTTCATCCACATGATAACTTCTCAATAATCAGAATTGCATATAACAATACTGAGAATACTAGTAACATTACAAATGATTTAATTATTATTTCTAATAATGCTATACAAACATACAAAAAAATTTTAGAACAACTACAATAAAAAATGTACAAATATACAATGTAAATTTTTATTTTTTTATTTTTTTTTGTATTTTTTTTCGTTTTTTTATTTACATAGCACCTGAAGCATATTGTCTAACTAATTTATTATTATTTTTACGCATGTTAAAATTGATGGAATACATTAACCTTGCTTCTGGTAAATTATTTACATAATCTTTAATATCATCGAACTGAATTGTTTTTCCTGTTCCACGCAATGAATTCAAATAATTTTTATGAATCTCAAATAAATGAGAACGAAGTTCATATTGAATTTCAGAAAGTTTCAGAGCATGTTGTTTAAAACAACGATAATAATTATAATGTAATGCTTGTGTAAAAGTGTGTACTTTGTCACGGAAATTTAGAAATTCTTTTTCAAATTCAGGGTAAATGTGCAAAAACAAATCAATATTTTTTTCCTTTCGCAAAGTCAAATAATGATATTCAAGTTTTGATTGATTACCACGCAGTTTTGCTAAAAATTCATATGTTTCGTTTCGCGATTTTACACGTACACCAGTTTTGATATTTTTAATAATGATTCCCTTGATAACACAATCAATCTGAGATTTATAAAATATTGATTTGTCAGAAACATCAAACGCAGAATTAAAATGTCTAAGGATATTAGAATACGAATCATAATTACTTAGATGAAATCTTTCTGGTAGACGAACCTTTGTATCTTTAAACATTTCACTCAATGAATATACATCAACATACTCAACATAAATAGTATGTTTGTTTTCTTCATTTAGAGAGGAATCTTCATTATTAACTTTATATGCTTCAACCAAAATTAAATCGTTAAACACGTATTTTGAAACAACACGGTTATCAATGTGTTGCATAACAAAGGAATAAGACAAATTTTTGTCAAGAGTATCTAATTCAAGATTTACATCTTTTAATGTTTCAAGAAACATTTCCTTGAAATTTTTATTTACTGGTGTACCGTAATTGTAAAATGAATTGTAACCACCTACTTTTGTTTTTGTAGAAATTTGCCATTTTGTTTCTTCATTACTATTTTCATCATAAAACAAATTTATCATTGTTCCCTCCACAAATTGTTCTATAACAACATCAGAATCACCGTAAGGATATAATGTTTCAAAGGAATTTAAAGTAATTGATTTCATAGGGGAAAATGACAAACATGTATTATTTTTATTAAAAACAACTGAACGAAGTTTAGAGTAAATGCTCGAACTATATTCAGGGTCAATATTTTTTAGTTCATTTTTATTATAAGATACAATATAATAACCATTATCACATACTTTCTTTTCAAGTAATTTATTATCAATAATAATTTTACCTTCCCAATTACTATTGATTATTTGCATTGATTTCTCAACACCAGCATCTTGATCTACAAACATTGTTCTTTCAGTGAACTCCATAATTAATAATGAAACTATTTTCTCTAAGAAAAAATATTTCAATTTTTTTTAAATTAGAATTAAAAATAGTATTTTTATTCTAGTAATATATTAGTAAATGTCTACAGTCAATTCAAATTCTATATTTCTAATATTAGGTGATATTATTAAAATAAATAGTCCAACCAATTCTACTTATCATGAAAAAACATTTATTATTGATTACATTGATAGTCATTATATGAAAATAAAAAATAGTGAAATGGAAGATATATTAACATTTAATGATAATCAAAAATTAAATGATACATCTATAACAAAAATTAAATTGTTAAAGAGACAAGAACAAATAGGTTTTGCCAGACAAAATAATTTAATTCCTGGAACATGGATAAATGTATATTTTTCAGGAAATATACCAATATGTATACTGGTTTTATTCAAACTATTGAAGAAGATATGATTGAAATTAAATTATATCCTGATGATAGTTATATTTATATTGATTTTGCTTACAAAGGTATACCAAATGATAAAAATATTGAAACAATAGAAATACGTGATTCACCAGAAGAAAGTGATAATACTAATGATAAATGTATAAATAAAACGAAAAATAATGAAGATGATATAGAAAATGATAAAGATGATATTGAAGAAAATGATAAAGGTGTTATTGAAGAAAAAGATGAAGTAGATGTAGAAAAAAAGGAAGATGAAGATATTGAATATGACATGGATAATACAGACCCTAATACTCCACAAGGAACTCCACCTGCAATTCAAATACAACGTTATGAAGAAGAAAATAAAATTCGTGAAGATCAAATTGTAGAAGAAGTAGAAGAAGATGAAAATTTAAATATGGAAGATGATGAAGATGATGATGGTAGTGATTTAGGTGAAATTATGCAATATGTGAAAGTAGGGGATGATGAGTTACGTTATGGTTTACAAATTCAATTAGATGATTTATCAAACGCTATATTATCAAAAAAGGAAACAAAAAAAAATAAATCATTGTTTAATGAAATTGATAAAATTATACATAGGTTTACAATGTTAAGAGAAGAATTTTCAAAAAAGGATCATAATGATTACCCTGTAGAACCATTATTTCTAGGAATAGACAATAAACCACTTGTTAATATTATGAGTAATTTTAAAAATAATTTACCGTGGATTATACCTACAATGAAATGTAAGCATAAAATTTATGATGTACCTTTTAACGAAAATAATCATCCAGATGCTGAATATGTTGAGTTCCTAGATGAACGAGCATTTGAATTAGAACAAATGAAAAAATACAATAGTTATTCAAATGAAATGTACATTGAAAAAGCAAATAGTACATTTTCACCATATATTGAAGATGAAAGTTTTCAAACCATTAGACCATTAACACCAATTAATTCAATTAGTCATAATATTAAAATATATGATAGTAGTCGTGTATATAATGATAATATAGTTTTAAATTCCAATGTTAATAATAGAATTCTTGAAACAGATAATATACACTTTAATGGTTATATTTGTATTTTTGATTATTTATTAGAAGCTTCACGTGCTCATCTAAATGATACAAACATATTAGAAAAATCTACATTATTACTACCAAATTTTAAAAATTATTCTTCTATTTATCGCAATACTAAATTAAATTCTTACTTATTTGATGAAAATGAAAATGATAATTACAAATTTAAATTTAACAATATGAATCATGTATATCATAATGAAAACATATCGTGGTATGATTTTTTAAATAAAACATTACCATCCAATAAAGATGTAATTCAAGAATATCAAAATAAAATTATGGAAGAAAATAATGCAATTAGTTTAGATTCTTTATTAAAACCATTATCTTCATTTTATATTAACACTTCAACTATTGTATATGAAGACTATGAAACAATTGTATCTAAGATTTATGATAAAAGACGCTCTTTCTATAAAAACACAAATGAGTATGTAAAAAAAAATAAAAAGGTATATGATTCATTTAAAAATATACAAAAAAAAAATATTAATTTTACTGAAAAAGGACAAATTATTAGTAATTTTGAAAATTATTTTAGAGGTAAAAGTAAAGAAGAAAAATCGACTCTTGTTGAATTTATTTTTAATATTTATTATCAAAATACAGAATTAAAATTCAATACCCAACATGAAAGATTATTATATTATTTGACACAAGATAATATATCATGTTTTACTTCGATTTTAAATTTTTCCAATATTCATTTGTTAAATCCAGATATAGAAGGAATGTTAGTAAAATATCAAGAAAAAAATACAAGTGAAAAGAAAGATACATCTATATGTAGTGAAAATATACAAATAGCTAAAAAATATATAGCAAAAGATGAAATGGAAGACGATAATAATAAAGTTATTTATTATGATAAACAATATGATAAAACATATTATACCGCACTTGAAATTTATGATAAAGAACGTAAAACAATGACACCAGAACAATTCCAAACATATTTGGAATCTAAAATAAAAGAAGTACACGAACTAAGTGAAGAAGAATCAATTGAAATGGTAAAAAATATTCTAAACGGAAAAAAGAAGGTTCAAAATGGAGATTTTTGTATTCTTGAAACTGTTAGTGAAGAATCAGAATTGATAGATTTAAAATTCTACAAACGTATAAATAATAATTGGACTTATGATGAAGAAATAAATAAAAAATATAAAAATAATTTTGATTTAAATTTTAATACAGGTATTTGTACTACTAAATTACCTTGTTTTGAAATTGATAATTCATATACTGATATGTGTAATGATTCAAATGATAAAAAAAAGCAACTTCAATCAAAATTTATAAATGAGATGATGAATGAATATAAACATATTCAATCAAAAACAAAAAATGAATATAAATTTATTATAGAAAAATGTGAATTACAATTAAAATATAAACGTACAATATCAGAAAAATATTTATATAAATATTCTGAATATAACAATAGACTTGCAGAGGAATATGAAGAAAATCCTAATTTAATTGTAAGTCCTCATGTTAAATTAAGAGATCAAATATTTAATATTAAAAATTTCGAAACTTTACACGAAGAATTAAATTTATTTATAAAAACTTATTGTCGTAATCCTTATAAAGAATTAAAAGAAGATATTTACTGGTTGTACTGTAAAGAAAGTCAAGTTCCTTTACTACCAATATTTTGGCATAGATTAAATCAAGCGTATGTTAAAAATGAAAATTATTTATATACTTTGGAAAAAATTTGTCAGAAACAAGGTAGATTAAGTGATGATGAAAGTAAATGGACTGATGTACATAGTGGTTGGACAATAAGAAATATAGATTTTTTTACCGAAGAAGGTTTTGATGAGTTTGGTAGAAAACAAAATACACGTGATGTCATTGAAGATAATCAAGACATCGAACAAGAAGAAACTGTAGAAGAATCACAAATACTAAATGACTATAAACATGAATATACTAACGACAAAGAAAATGATCAAAAATTTACAGAAACAACAACGGTTGAAAATGAAAATGAATTGAGTTTTGAAGATACTATAAGTAATAATGAATTATCTAAAACTTATAGTAATCCTGATATTCAGTTTATAGATACATTATTTGGTATTATGGAAAACAAACTAGCAATTTCGAAAAATACTAATTTAAAACACAAAATCTTAACACAGTTAGTTTTATTTTATGATAAAGAAAAAAAGAAGAATAAAATAAACACATACAAACTAATATTATTGTTTACATCTTCGTTTATAGTGTATTTACAAATGCGTATCAAAGAAATTATGATTAATATTAAAGTAACTAAGTGTAAACCATTTTTAAAAGGTTTTCCAGTTCATGAACCAAACGATAATTTGGAAACTGTAAAATATGTTTGCTGTTTAGTATTGAATTTTAAATTAAATGATTCTTTATTATCAAAAAAAGAAAGTGATTTAATGAATGATGTTGTTGCGTTACTAAATTATTTACAAATAAATGAATTTCAAACTATAATAAGCAATTACAAAAAAAATGAGACAAATACAAGTGATAGTATGTATAAATTATATACTTGGAACAATTTTGTTCCACCATTATTTGATTTTACAATAAAAAGACTACAACCAATTCAAAAAAATTTGCCGTATAGTATGGAATATTTTAATATAATTATTTCCAAATTATATTCATATTCATATGCATTTATTGATAAAATACAACAAGTTACATCAAAACAGAATTTTTTATTAAAAACTGGTAATCAAGAACCATACTTAGAAAATACATGTTGTTTAAAAGTTTTTAATCCAAATGATTTTTTTATTAACGAAGATAAAGATATAATAAATATTTTAAAACATCTAGACGAATTATTTGTTGTTTACAAAGAAATAAAAAAAATTAATAATGTTAATAATTTTTCATTCAAAGATAATACAAAAAATGTTTTTCCTAGTATTGATGAAAATTTATCAGATAATACACTTGATATTATTAAAGTATATCTTAAAGATGAAAATGTAGATGAATTGAATATTGATAATATTTCTAATGTATTAATGTCTTATTATAAAAAAAATAAAATAGACTATAATGAAACAAAATTTATAGACATATACGAACCTATCATGAATATATTAATAAATAATAGTAAAAATGAAAATGTTGATAATGATATTTATAAAATAAATAAATTTGAAAAAATATATGGTGATATTATTGCAAATTATGATGATTCAAAAAAAAATGTAGATAATGATGAAATTATAAGTTTCAAAGCTTTTCTTTTTGAAAATATTGAAATAAATTCTAAAAAAATTTTAGAATGGTTGAATATATTACAACTTCCTAATTTTCAAAAACATCCAGTATTTGATATGATTCATTCTTTTCAAGTAAATAGTGAAACAAAATATAGTTATTATGAAATGATAAAAATAATCGAATTGATGAAATCATTTACATTTCAGTTTTGTAATTTAATTCCATCTATGTTAATAAACAAATTAAAGGTCAATAAAATAGATATACCAAAACATTGGCAACTTGCTCCATCACACATATTAAATTTACAAGAATATATGATAAAATATTATGATAATTTTAGTTATTTTATTGATAATGAAGAACTCATTATTTCATTGGAAAAATATGTAAATAGTAATAATGATTTAATAAGTTTATTTAACCATATTAAAATTTTACCAGATAAAAATAATTACACAACTAATATTCTTATTTACACTTATTTTTTCTATGTTTTTATTCTCAAATTTATTGATACCATTGAAAATGTTCCAAAACAATTAATTGATAAATATTTAAATAATGTTTTTGTATCTTTTTATCAACAAAAAATTACAACTATGACTTCATACGATCAAATTATGAAACAAATATTAAAATCAAAACAAGATGAAAAAGATAAAATTGTAAAAAAATTAAAAAGAAAATCTAAAGAAGAGCGTAAAGTTATTAATGAACTAAAAAAATATAAATTAGGTGAATGGGGTAAAGGTTTGAGTAAAGGTTTAGTTACATATGATGAAAATGTATTTACAGAAGAACAAAATTTATTTATGGACGATGAAGATCGTGAAAACAATGACTTGACATACTATGATGGTAATGATAATACCATTGAACTAGATTAAACATATTATATTATTTTTGTATTATCATATAATATGGATAATAAGACAGTAAAATCACTTTTTGTATTATTGCGTGATAAAGAATATTTTGAAGGATTTGTTGGTGCTTTTGGTACTATGATATCATTTTTTGTATTTAGGCAAATATTTGATTTAAATCAAAATATGGGTATTGTACTAGGTTTAACTTTTATATCTACTTGGTTGATTCGAAAAATGGGAATGAATATATTTAATCATGTTAAACAAGAACTAGATTTAGACGAATATAAATTAAAAATTGGTGAACCATATGATTTAGAAAACAGTGAGGAACCAAAAAAAAAATACTATATTTTTGTTATTTCATTTTTTCTTTTAGTCGGTGTTATGGCAACTCTTACTGCTAAAAAGGTAATTTCACCATTAAACATCGTTATATTTCTATTATATGTTGTTGGTTATTTATCACTTATTCATTTTTCAAGTTAAATAAAAATCATTTTTATATATATGGGTAAAATCTTTATTAAACAAAATATACACTATTTATCAATAGCATTATTTTTAACGATATTTTCTATAATTGTAATGATAAAACCTGCTTTAATTTATAATAAAGATGGTTCTTTTAAACAATTTGGCGTTGGATATCAAAATAAAACTGTTATTCCTATGTGGTTAATTGTTATTTTAACATCACTACTGTCTTATTTATTTATACTTTATTTAATTACATTTTCACATAAAATATGGTAAAATTAATTATGTATTATTATTTTTCTATAATATTTAGCAAATATTTTATAATATTTGCTAAGTGTATATGGCTGTAACTACTCGTTCACGCGCTCACCGTAAATCTTCTGCACGTCGTTCATACCGTCGTCGTGTTAAAGCATCATCTTGTCGTAACAAAGGTCCTGCTGCATGCCGTGGCATGAAAAGCAAATGTAAATATACAAAAGGAAAAAAACGTCACTACTGCCGTAAAGCAAAAAATACACGTAGACGTCGTTAAATTTATGTTACAATAATATAATATGAATAAATTTTTTATTATATTATTAATTTTAATAATTATATCATGTTTATTAGTCAAATCAAATATAGAAAATTTTGAGACGTTTTCTTCTACACAAAAAATAGGTTACTTCGAACAAAAAGTTATTGATAGAGGTTTATCTTCAAAAGCAAAACTACTTTTAAATACTATCCCGTTAATTAATTATCCTAGTAAAAATGAAACAAAAAAAGAAATAGAAACTATATTAAAGTATCAAAAAACAAAAAATAAATTTATACATTATAATCAATTACTTGATGAAATTATTATTTCTAATAAATTTGATGAAATATCTGCTACCTATGAAGAAGAAAAAAAAATGGTGTATTTTTTTTATAATATTGTAGACCCTATCATTTTTCATTTAAAATTAAAATATGATCGCGTTCGACCATCTTTTTTTGATGAACGTGTAAATAACTGGATTGATGTACCAGAACATCCAAGTTATCCATCAGGTCATTCCGTACAATCACATGTAATTGCTTACTTAATGGGAAAAAAATACCCAGAAAAAAGAAAATTTTATGAAAAAATTGCTAATCGTATATCTGTTAATAGGGAAATAGGTGGTTTACATTATCCAAGTGATACTGAATATGGTAAAATTATAGCAAGACATATTGTTGATAATTCAAATTATACATTATAAAATTATACTACTGGATAAGATGGTTGCATTGCTATTCCACAAACACCATCAGTATTTGTATCATCACTTCGTCCAATTTTAATATAACCATTTTCACCCCATGAAGTTCCCCAACTATTCTTTACTAACCAATATTTTTCTCCACCTTCAGTGCCATAACCAACAACCAATACACCATGATCTAAATTTGTACCACAAGCATCACCTGTTAACACACCTGATTTATATAACTGAAATGTTTTTGTATCTGCTTCAATTGCAACAGATACTGGTCCTAAAGATACTGCTGTTTTTAAATCTACTTCATTTTTTGGTGTAACATCTACACAACTTGTAATTTTTACAACTGGATCACATTCTTCACATGTACCACTACGTGCTTGGTAACTATAATCACTTTCAGAACACATACCATTATCAATAGCATAATGGAAGGCACCATCCATTAATCCTCCATTACAACCATGATTTCCGTAAGATTTTGAACAGTCTACTAATTGTTGCTCAGATAAACTAACTAATTCACCTTTTGCGATAGACCATGCACCTTCCATAGCACCTGTTGCACTAAATGACCAACATGAACCACATTGACCTTGATCTTTAACACCAGTTACAGCGTTATGTTCCCTCCAATCATAACTGTCACTTTCTTTGGAATTTGATGCTTGAAATTTGTCACATTTTTGTTGGAATGGCCATGATAGTTTGTTATTTCCCATAAATTCTTCATTTGTCAAATCTGCATATTTATTGATACCTAATTTATAAGTTTTATCTTGTGAATTGTGTTCATGAATAAATTTTACATTTTCTTTAAAAATTTCAAAGCGTTTTTCAAAAACTGCTAAAGAATCATATTTTTTTTCGAATTTGGAAATAAAATTTTGAAATAAATTCCAGTGATTGTCACTTGAATATGACGTAGAATTAGTTGCTCCGACGACTGTACCACATAGTAAAAGGAAACTTACAAAAAATTTCATTCTACTTTATATAAATAAATAACTTTATATATTTTTATTTAAATTTATTTATTCATCACTTACATAAACTTGATTTTTACCTGGAACTTGCTCTTTATTTTCAATTGATTGTTTATATTTTTTATCTTGTTCTTGTATTTCACTTGCACTATATACACACTTATATTGTCCCATATTATTGTAAACAATCGATGAAATTAAACTTCCTGATAATAAGAACCATATAAATTCAGATACATCATCTTTAAACCCAACAAACCATTGTAAATCTCCTTTTAATTGTTCTAATGTTTTTCCTTTTAAGTCAGGATCGTTTTTGACTTCATATTCAGTTTTTAATAATTGTGATTTTTGCATTACTTTCCAAAAATTATGAAAATTTAATGGTGTTATTTCATTAATTAATACAGAATCATCTTTATATATATGTCTTAAAGTTTGAAACGATTTTAATTGTTCACCTTCCAATACGACATCATCGTCTTCTAAATTCAAAGGTTTTAAGACTCCTCTCATTGTCTTATTTAAACCTACCATTTTTGCTATTAAATAACCGAATGTATTTGAGAATGGTGCTTTCCACCCTGGTAATAACATAAAAATTACTTTAAGTACACCAAATATTAATATCCAAGGTATTATTGTGTACATTATACCAGGAAATGCCACCGAAGAAATACTTGTTTTACACATATTTTGTAATAAACTTAAATTGACTATTAATTGACCAATTATAACAAATAAAAAGTAAATCATATATATCTTTTTTTTGATTGATTCTGCAGTATACAAAATTTTAGGATTTCCACTATCATCTTTCAAAATATTTCCTGATGAATCTGTTTCATATACATCTTTGCCGTACATAATTCTAAATATAAAATAAAATACAGTAGTTACTGTAAATAATAATAAACTAATGCCAGGTCCTGCTGAAGATGGTCCTTTTGCTGTTCCCATAAATATTATGTATAATATATTTTCTTATTATCGACATAATAAATATATAACTATAAATGTCTTCTAAATTAAATGATGTTAATTTTCAACCTAAATTGGTTGAACCAGGTGCTTCATATTTTTTTCATAAAACACTACAACAATGTCATAAAATAAGAGAAGAATATCGAAATTTTATCTTTAACATTTTTACAGCAATTAGTATTTTTTTAATTTTAGGAATATTTCTTTTATTCAAATATAAAGGAAAAAAAACAGAAGTAGAAAAAAAAATGAAAGAAAGAGAAAAACAATATTATATTTTAAGTAAAATTAAACAATATCAATCAGTATGTCAAAAAAAAAGTATGGATAATATTAGTGGATTACCTGATTGGAATAGTGAATACGATTTAATTTATCGAAAATTATATGTATAGAGTATATGGAGAAAGATAAACCTAATGATTTTGAAGATTATTATAAAAAAAAAGGAGCATATAATAAAAAATTGCAAAATCGTAAAGATAAAATTTTGTCCCAAGAAATTTCTAAATTAGAAAAACGGATGAAAATAAAAAAAATTAAATTACCGTGTATTTTTTGTAAAAGACCGGTAAATACTATTTTTGAGAATAAAAATGGTTACTTATTTGCTGGTTGCGGAAGTAATGATAATCCATGCGATACAACTATAAAAATAGAGAGTAACGGTTATTTTATGTTAGATAAAATAATTTCACTTTTTGAAGAACTAATAGAAATTAATAAAACAAAAATTAACAAATTAAAATATCAAACTTTGTATTCTTTTTTATCTACTGAAAAATCATCAGAAAAATTTAAAAAAATGATCAACGAATATAATGAAAATATGGCATGTTATATTACACATTTAAGAAAATATAGTGAAATATATGAACAAAAAGAAAAAAATGATTTGTTAAACGAAACACACGAACAGTTTAACAATTTTGTAAAATCAATTAAATTCACAATATTACAATTTAATGAAAATAAACAAAGTATTCTCTTAACTGACGCTATTGATTCTTTAGTAGAAGATATTATACCATTATTAAAAAAAATGCGAACACTTAAATATGCTCATAGTGAAATAATAAAAAATAAAGAGAAAATAGATAAAAATTCAAAAGAAACAAATTTTTTGGTAACCAGAAATATTCCTTTTGAATCTTTAGAACACAAATTTGAAAATATTAATAGTGATAATGAAGATAATGAAGATAATAAAAATACCGATAGTTCTGATAGTTCTGATGAATCAGAAGATGAAAATTAATATAATATTAATATACTATTATATTAATGAAAGGTTTCTTATTTGGTTTTACTGATAATTTAATTGTAGCTATATCTGCTTTAGCAGGAATACAAATTGAAAAACATTTTTTTGGTATGGGTAAATACGGAGCATTATATGGTGCATTACTAGGTCATACATTATCTGATATGTTTGCAGGATATTTAGATTTTGGTTATAGTGTTGCTTTAAATATGGGGTTAGGTTGTTTAACTGTGGTTGTTTTAGTATATTTATACATATATTTCACAGATAATTACAAAAAAAATAAAGATATATAGTATATGTTTTTTGATTATATTGATGTTAAATTATTTTTACTAAGTTTTACACTCGGAATATTTTATGTTTATGTGAAAGGAGATCATGTTAAAAAAATTTATATATATCCAAATCCTGATAATATAAATGATTATATTATTGAAGATAACGCAGGACAATGTTTTCAATATGTTGCCAAAGAAGTAAAATGTAATGGACAAAATATTACCAAAATTCCTGCACAAAACTAATATTTGTATATAATATATTATGGATTTACGTGCAAAATTAAAAACATATGAAGGAAAAGTTCTCATGTCTATTTTATTAGGTTTAGGTTTGGCAACATTGTTTAGACAAGTTTGTAAAGGAAAAAATTGTATTGCATTTTATGCTCCTAAACCAAAAAAAACTAATGATAAAGTTTATAAACACGAGGATAAATGTTACAAATATTCATTAGAAACTACAAGTTGTGATATGAAAAATAAGAAAAAGTTAAATTTTGCGTAAATATATTTAACTTGGTTTCTATTAAGAGTATATGTCAGATACAGTTTACTCAACTAATATTGATGATTTACCAAATACTACACAACAACCAGAGCAACAAAATATAGCAATGACTATTACTGAACAATCTACTGAATATAAACCTTTAAATGAAAATAAACAACCCGAACTTCAAAATATAAATGATATAATGAAAGAAACAAACAATATTGCCTCAACTGGTAATTTAGATATGCCAGTACGTGATATTCCAATTGATAATGGTGTTAGACAAACTGATCAACAAGTTAATAATGAATATATGACAAATGAAAATCATCCAGATTATATCGATTCATGGGAAAATAATCACGATATGATTTATCAACAAGAAAAATTAGATAACCAACGCGATAGTTTAGAAGTAATATATTCTGAATTTCAATTACCTATATTAATAATGTTATTATATTTCTTTTTTCATTTACCCGTAGTAAATAAATGGTTTCATAAAAATATGCAATTTTGTTTTATGAAAGATGGTAATATGAATTTTCAAGGATATATTTTTAAAAGTGTTATTTTTGCCTTATTATTTTATGTAATTCATAGAAATATATCTTATTTATCAAAAAATATGACTTAAAGTTAAAATAATTGATATTATTGGTGGAGGAGAATTATTGGCGAAGTGGCCGAGCGGTCTAAGGCGCTAGTTTAAGGTACTAGTCTTCGGGCACGGGTTCGAATCCCGTCTTCGTCAATGAAAATAAACAAAGAAGTGTAGAGGTGTTTGCTCCTGTGGCCAAGGGGTAAGGCGTCAGTCTTGTAAACTGAAGATCATGGGTTCAAATCCCATCGGGAGCTATAATAAAAATTGATTTTATAATTTATATTATGGTTATAATTTATAAAATACATAATGAGTGAAATTCAAATTTTAGTTGGTAAAAACGCAAAAGATAATTGGAATATTCTTGAAGATGCATGCGAAGAAGATTTATGGTTTCACGTACAAGATGAATCTTCTGCGTATGTTATTATAGTAAATGATTTTAAAAATGAAATTACAAAACAAGATATGAATAATGCTGCACTTATTTGTAAACAACATTCAAAACTTAAAAATAAAAGAAATGTTAAAATAAACTGGTTACCTGTAAAACATGTTAAAAAAGGAAAAACTGTAGGTGAAGCAATACTTTTAGTAAAACCAAATACTATAAAAATTTAAAAAAAAAATATATATTCATATTTAATAAATGAATATGACTATTTTTTTATTTATTCTTTATTTCATTCACTATGTAAAATGTAAATATATCTATACCAAAAGTGTGATCATTAAAAATAAAAATGTAAACAAAATAGAAAAATATATTAGTTCTGTAGAATTTTTAGAAAATTATTTAAAAACAGTCAACGCCACAAATATAGAATTTACACCGGAAATAAAAACAAAACATATAATTTATCCCCAAAGTTTTAAATATACAGCAATACCAAAGTTTAAATGTATGCCAAATTTATTACCAAAATTAAATTTTACTCAAACATGGAATCATAAAAAAAATTATTATAATGGTACAATAAGTTGTGATTTAATAAATATAAACTTAAATTTACATTTAAAAGAAAATGTAAATAATGTAGAGGTTATTATAGATTCAGAAATAACTAGAAAAAATTTTTTTATTCCTAATATGCTTTTAAACTGTGCAATAGATGATTTTGTTAGAATTTTTATGAATAATTATTATAAACAATGTAAATAAATTTAATTATAATATTTTTAATTAAATTTATATAATGCTAAGTTCATTGTTTCGATTGTTCCACTTATTATCAGGTTTCATCCCTTGAACAATATCTATCATAGTACCAAATCTATTATTTAACATAACATAAACTTTTTCTTCATAATTTGCATCTACAAACATTACACTATCATTTGGGTGTACTGTTCCAGTTCTATTATTATTATGAGGTGGTGGTCGTATTATTTTCAACAAGGGTAACGGTTGTTTTGTTACACCATCTATTGAATTTAAAACTATGATTTCACCATATTTTATTGGTGCATTTTTCTTGTTTGAATATAATGATAAATAATAATTTGATATTGTCGTAACAGAACCTGGCATATCTTTATTTTTTCCACCATGTGTAAAATGTCCTGTTTTTGGTTTTAATACTCTACAACCATACCAACCACACCCATTATATCTAGTATTTCCCTGTTTTTTACTTGCTATAGCAATAACTACTTTTCCTCCATGATTTATTTTATAATCTCTACCAGGTAATGGTTTTATTCTGAATGTATCCATGTTATAAGATTGTTTTTGTTTTTCTCCTTGTTTTTGTGAATTTACTTGATATTCATTATTAAATGCTTTTATTGTTTCATCACTAGCGTAAGATAAATATTTTTTTTCAGATATAGAAGAACTATTGCTACTTGATTTGTTTATTGTAAAATAACTAAATGTAAATCCAAATAATACAACTATTCCATAAATTTCAATAGGTACTTTTAAAAAATAGTTTAATACCAAGAAAATAGATAATATAAGTATTAAAAATAAAATAATTTCCATATAATATATTTTTATTTTTTTTTTTTAAAGTTGCATATTTTATATTTTTTGAAAGTTATTTTGAAATTTTAAAATTTTTTTAAAAGTTTTTTTTGAAAATCCTAAAAAAGTTTCTGGAAAAAAAATGCAAAAGTTATGAAAAATGCAATTTAGATGTAAATGCTCTAAATTCTAAAAAATAAAAAATATTTTGTTATCATAAATTTTTTTCTATTTTTGTAAATTTTGATTTAGAAAGAAAATATTTACATAAAATAAGGAAACAAAATGGAAACAATGGAAACACCCAAAAAACATCACTTTTTTGAGTGTAAATTATGTGACTTTACATGTAGCAAAAAAGGAGACTATAAAAGACACTTGTCAACCCAAAAACACAAATGGAAACAAAATGATGTAAAGATTACATCAAAAAACATCAAACCAGAATTTAAAAAATGTGTTTGTGGTAAAATTTACAAGAGCAGAAGTGGTCTATGGAAACATCAAATGAAATGTCCTGATTTTCTAACAAATAAGGATGATAATAACGAAGAAAATATTTCAGAAGAAATAAATGAAAAAAATAATTTATACATAGAAAAAGCAAATGATAGTAATGTAGAAACCTTAGTAAATAATGTTCTACAAGAGAATAAAGAACTGCGTACATTATTAGTTAATCAGCAAAAACAAATACAAGAATTGATCCCCAAAGTTGGAAATAATACAAATAATGTTAATATAAATCTGTTTTTAAATTCACAATGTAAAGATGCTTTAAATATAATGGATTTTGTAAATATGTTACCATTAAATTCCAAAGATTTAGAAGCTGTAGCAGAATTAGGATTTGTTGATGGTATTTCAAAAATGTTTATTAATCAATTAAAAAGTATGGATTTTTATAAAAGACCGATTCATTGTTGCGATTTAAAAAAAGAAGTTTTATATGTTAAAAATGATGATACATGGAACTTAGAGACTGATGATAAACCTCTTTTACGTAAAGCAATAACACAAATAAAACATAATAATATAAATAAAATTACTGATTGGGTAAAAGAAAATCCTTCTTGTATGGATGGTGATAATACAAAAAATGATACTTATCATAAAATAATAGATAATTCTATTGGAGGTACAGAAGAAAGTCATGAGAAAAATGTAGACAAAATTATAAAAAATGTAGCAAGAAAAGTGTGCGTGAAAAAAAATGATTTACAAATAATAGAAATAACTGATAATAAAAAATGATTTAATAATTTATGATTATTAAAACATTTTATGAATTTCCATTATTATAATTGATTAAATTTTCCCTATAAGTTGCTATTAATCGCATATCATAAACACGACTTGTACTACCACTACTACCAATTAAATTTTTTTGATTTTCTTCACTATTTATTTTTAGTTTAAATTGAATACTGTCATTGTTTAGAAATGGCATATAATAATAAGATACATCACTATTTTGTGTAGTTGAACCACTTGGATCTAGTTCTAAAGTTAAATTATCTGAAATTTCAATCATTTGTCTTAAAAGTACACTACCAATATCTGTATTACTAGAAGAATTATATGTATTTCTACTTACATCATTTATTGTTTTTGTAATACCTGATAATATGTTATCTGGAATAATTGAATTTACACTGTTATAAGCACTATTTAGTAATTCTGTCTCGTTTTCAAATAAATCTACAGCATGATATGTTCCAAACAATTGTTGTGCTAAATCTCTGACAAAATCATATTTTATACTTCTTTTTTCATTTGAATATTCACTACCATTAACATTTTCTCTATAGTCAGTTGCCTTAGTATTTAAACCACCACGTGGATTCGATGTAAATTCTGTTTGAGCATTTCCTAATATTGAATTATCTGAAATGTTAAATAATGATGCAAAGTGAAGGGCACTAATATCAAAATTTATATTTGTTATTTCCGATGAATTTACGGTATTTGAAAAATGAAATATGTGTTTTAATTTACTTAAATCAATCCATACACAAGCAGAAGCACTAGCATCGGTTACAGCAGACATGTCTGATATTAATGAACCTGTAGTAAAATTACCACTATTTGTAAAATCTATGTTATAATTAAACATGTTAATATCAAAACCTCTATTACCATCACCTGGACTTGGTAGTGCTGCCGTATATATATGTAATAGTCCATCGTTACTAGTCGTCCCACTTGGATTAGCAGACATGACAATTTTAGAACCGTCTGGTGCCATATCAGCAGCAACCCATCTTCTTATAACATTATTATCCACTGACCAGTTTTCACCACGATCAGTACTTTTATATGTATAACCTTCAAATGTATTTAGAACCATAATCATACCGTCACTACTCATTGCTATATCCCGAGGTCTATTATGATTCCAACTTGCAGTACCCAAACTAGTATTTGACATACTAAGTTTCAGAGTCCAGTTAGAACCATAGTCACTTGATATATATACACCTTCAATAACAGCAACTGCCATGTATTGTCCATCTGATGATATGGCACAACCTGAGTCATATGTTGAAGAGTTTACTTGTGTATTTTGACTCCAACTAGCCATATAATTATTGGACACATATACTCCATAAGTACTACTATAATCACTTCTGCTATATCCAGCTGGTCCAACACGATTTGCAGAAAAAACAATTGAATATTGTCCATTGCTACTTACAGCAGCATTACCAAAATTTTTGTAACTATTATTTTCTTGGAGTGACCAACTACCATTTCTATATGTCCATAATCCTTTTTCACCAAATCTTCTATCCATATTTTCGTATCCTGTAACAATATAATTACCATCTGCTGACATTGCGCAAAATCTTGTAAATCTAGTTGGTGTAACACTTGTAACATTGCTCCAAGTTATACCATAGTCACTTGAAGATTTATGTGGTGTTGTACCATTACTATTAGTTACAAAAACATACTGTCCATCATCAGAACATGCAACAGATGAAAAAATACCATTATCATTTGGTCCCAAAACAGTTGTCCAATTATTTCCACCATCACCTGAACGATATACTTCACATTTTGTATTATAAGCAGATCCTAATGTTGTTACAAATATATAATT
>MDSZ01012630.1_pt1 | contig 40647 bp, 21 predicted proteins | sample 811201 | NCBI WGS metagenome assembly MDSZ01 (sample SAMN05326647, study PRJNA326480) | marine metagenome | isolation source: seawater | place: Indian Ocean: North | collected 2010 | reverse complement strand
GACCGTCTGATAAAGAAGATCCTAGGTTTAGAAATTGGACAAAACGATCTTTCTGATTCATTAAAGAAAATGGGAGGGAGGTTGGATGAGACAAGAACTGTCACAGATGGCCCCAACGTTAACGAGAGGTGGAGTGACTGTGTTGTGGGTGAGAAAGAGCACATAGTCTCAATGCCAAGGTGGAGAAGTGACATCATGCATCCGATCGATATAATCGAAGACATAGCCATAGGATTTGGATTTGAAAATCTTCCAAGGCAGATGTCATCCCTCCATATTGATGCAGTCCCCCTGAAGTCTTCTCAGTTAAGGAGGCGTTTTGGGGAGAGCATGCGGGCCTGTGCACTTCAGGAAGTGCAGAGCCTGACGCTGTCTAATGAGAAAGACCAGTTCGGAAGGATGGGGTGGCAGCCGCGTGGAGGAATCGTAACAATTGCCAATCCAATTACCTCTGAACACACCATTCTCAGGCAAAGTGTGCTACCTTCATTGCTTGGTATCCTAGCAGCAAATAGGCACCATGAATTGCCCCAGAGAGTATACGAATTGGGAACAGTAGTTAGAGGCGGCATCAATCTAGAACGGGGCAGTTGGGCTTGTGCCGAAACTGGAAGTGGGTTTTCTTCTGCCAAAGGGATCGCCCAAGCAGTTCTGAGAGATCTCGGTGCGGATATGTCAGAGGTAGTTTTCGATGCGACAGAACCGGGATACGGGCCTTGGATCAAAGGAAGGGGCGCATTGGTTTCCATCCGAGGCGAGGTTGTGGGAGAGTTTGGTGAGATCTCTCCTGAAGTTAGCACCTCATTTGGACTCAAAAGCCCAATCCATGGGGGGGAGTTCGATCTTGAATTGCTAGGAAGTTTGGTTCCCGATCCAGTTATCTAATCGTCATCGTCCTTCTTTGTGAGGACTTTGAGGGCATCTAAGAATTTACTTTTCTCAAGATGGTCTTCTTCTTTCGGCTTGCCTTTCTTTCCAGAATTTCTCTCATATTCAACAACGTTTTCTACGAATTTGGTTCGAGAAATTGACGGTTTGGCGGGTTTCTTCTTCCTGAATGGCCAAGCAGGTACCATGACACGCGAGCAACGCCCGTAAACATCAGTATTTCCCAAAAATGTATCAATAAACAGTAGTTTTCAAGAGTTTTCGCCCTCATTCACGCACTGTGGGAGTAATTCAGGTTGGAGTGGACGAGGCGGGAAGGGGTTCCGTAATTGGCCCCCTCGTAGTTTGCGCCCTGGGAGTTCCTTTAGAGGATCGAGAAATTCTGTCGGAGATAGGTGCGGATGATTCGAAGAAGCTCAGTAGGAAAATGAGAACAAAGATTCACAATGAAATTGTTTCTCTAACAAAATCACGCAAATGGGGACTTGGAGTCATAATTTGTCCTCCAAGCAGAATTGACAGGGTGATGCAGAGTGATAATCTGAATTATCTTGAGGTGGAGCTTTTCGCCGAAGCAATTTGGTCAGCAGATGGGGATAATTTGGCGACGGAGATTCTTCTGGATGCATGTGATATCAACGCGGAAAGATTCGGGGAGGCGGTTTCAGAAAAACTTGGTTGCAATTGGACGAATTGTAATTTTCGTTCTGAACATGGAATGGACTCGTCGGACGTTTTGGTCGGTGCGGCCAGCGTCGTAGCAAAGCATGTCAGGGACTCTGAAATAGAGAAGATTTCCAAAAGTCTGGGTATAGATGTCGGATCTGGTTATCCCTCAGATCCAAGGGCTCAGCGCGCAGTGATTGAGCTGTGTGGAGAGGAACGCCCTCATGACTGCCTTAGATGGAGTTGGTCTACAGTCGTCTCTGCATGGAATAGGCAAAGAAGGAGGCCGATTCCTGAAAGGTTCGCAGTTCCCGGAGAGTCCTCTCAATCAGCATTGGATGATTGGAATCAGTAAGAATGGTGAAATGCCACCATTGCTCGGTCTACTTGAGCACCATGAGTGAAAATAGCCAGTGGGACGACGATGTCGTCAATACTGTTCGGAAATATGCGCTTCAGAACTCATTGGAATATGATGGCAGGGGAGAGGCTGGGAGCGTTCTAGGAAGGTTACTTTCTGAAAGGGATGACTTGAGGAAGTTTGCTAAAGAACTCAAGGAGATAGTGGCCAGGGAAGTTGATGAAGTCAATGATATAGCAAATCGCGAAGGCCTGGAACACATTAGGGATCTATTGGAAACGCTAGCCCCAGATGCATTGGAACGAAGAAAGCATGTGAAGATTGAGGGCCTAAAGGAGTTGCCTGGAGATCATTCCAAGGTCGTTCTCAGGTTTGCGCCAAACCCCAATGGACCCCTCTCACTTGGGCATTCTAGGGGAGTAGTGATTAATGCAGAATATGCCAGGATTTATGGTGGAAAAGTTGTACTGAGATTTGACGACACGGACACCAAAGTTAAGCCCCCCATCCCTGATGCATATCATTGGATCACAGAGGAATATGAGTGGATTGCTGGAAGACCGGCTGATGTAATAATCAGGGCTAGCGATAGGATGCCAACTTATCTGAAATATGCCAAAAAAATGATTCAAGATGGCCATGGATATGTTTGCAGATGCGAATCGGATAAGTTTAGGAATTTCAGGAGCTTGAAAGAAGAGTGCCCATGCAGAAACAAGGGTTGCGATGAAAACCTATCCGAGTGGGAAGAAATGAACAATGGAGAAATATTGGAAGGTGGCGCAGTTGTGAGAGTTAAGACTGACATGTCCCTTCCAAATCCTGCATTACGTGACTGGCCTGCACTTAGGATTCAGCACAATCCACACCCCTTGGTTGGTGACAAATACAAGGTTTGGCCACTACTTGATTTCCAGAGCGCTATAGAGGATCACGAACAGGGCGTAACCCACATCATTCGAGGGAAGGACCTAATGGATAGTACGAGGAAACAAACCTTGCTTTACAACCACTTTGGTTGGGAATACCCATTTGCATTGTACTGGGGAAGAGTGAAAGTTCACGAATTCGGAGGATTTTCTACGACAAGCATGCGTGATTCAATCTCCTCGGGCATTCATGAGGGCTGGGGGGACCTAAGGCTGCCAACGATCAAGGCACTTCAGAGGAGGGGTTTCTCTCCCAATTCGCTAAAGGAGTTCTGGATTGATCTTGGTCTAACTCAGAAAGACATCTCCGTACCTATGAAAACATTGGAGTCATTTAACGCCAGAATCATTGATTCGGGGACCGAAAGAAGGAGTTTCGTTGGAGAACCCATTGAGATATCCTTGGTCGGTGAACTTCCAGAATACGAGATTAATCTACCGAGGCACCCGGAAGACTCGGGAGTGGGGGATAGATGCTGGAAACTGGGTGATCGGATCGCCATTCAAAGTTCAGATTTTGAATCGGGTAAGCTAAGGCTGAAGGATTTTGCAGATATCACATTGAGCGATTCAAGAGGGGTCATAGATAGCATAGAAAAATCAGACGGGCGGAAGATAATTCACTGGCTTCCACTAGATTGTGCAAGGAATGCAAGACTGATAACCCCTCACGGGAAGGAAATTATCGAGATTGAGGGTCTGCTGGAAGACGTGGATCTAGTTATCGGAAATGTATACCAACTGGAGAGGGTTGGTTTTGCGAGGCTAGAATCTTTCGAAGAGGACTCTACGGCCATCCTAATTTGGCTTCATGGTTAGTTGGGGGGCCTTTCTTCCAAGAGATTTAGCATGTAGGAGTCTCATACTTGCGTCGCATTGAAGGGCAGGTCATGAATCAGCGGCATGATGGACGACTCTCGTGTCGGTGCACTAGGCATGGCACTAGCATTGATGCTGACCATGGTAACTATACCAATTTCAGCAACCGCCAGTGAGTCCAGTTCATGCTGCCCAAGCCGAGATTTCGAGCTTTTCCTCACTGGAGACCCGGACAATGGGAAGTTAACCCCATTTGAGTCGGATTTAGAAGAAGAGAAATCTGCAGAAGTAACATCCTCCATTTTTGGAGAGGTGGAAGTGGGGAAATGGAGTCTTATTTGGGGTTCGGATGGACAATATTCGGAAGGAACATGGACATTCAGCATCCCATACCATGTAGTTGACTCGACCGGAGTTTCGGGGAATGCCACGGTATTATTGAAAGTTGGCGGCAGCACATACGAAAGTTCCGAAGAAATTCCAGCATTCTACCTAACTAATACTGGAGAGTTGCTTGTATCCGTCGAAGTGGGCAATGGCCAGATTTCCAAAGGAGACGTAATTGAGTTGACCTTCTCAGTCAGAAGTGTGATTTTCTCAAACCCAGGAGGAGAGTCGGGGATCAGGTTCTACTGGGGAACTGCAGAAAATGACGCTTCGCTAACCCTACAATTCCCACTTGTTGACGTGCAACTTAGGGATGCAAGTGTCAGAGGAAACCTGGTTTTCTTGCCAGTAAGGCTTACCTCTGGATTTGGTGATAAGATTTGGACTTCTTCCAATGGTGGCTTGCAGGTCCAAAACGCTGAAGTCTCCGAGAACCCAATTACAACGGTTAACGATGATTGGGTGGATGTCACCTTCGTATGGGATGCAGAGAATTTCGAGGGTGGTGCCCTTCGAACAGACTTCTATATTTCACCTCAAAGTTCACTTAGGATTGATGTCGATAAGACTCATGACATAACAGTAGGGCAAGATTCCGGGGACAACAGTTGGTACCCAGACGAGGAACCCCCAAGGACCGGTGGCTCGAATCTTGCAATAATTGTTGAGTGCAATTATGACGGAAAAATCATGGAAAGAGACACCATCGTCAGATTTGATGGTGCAATGTCTCAATGGATGAGATGGGGGCTGGACAACATCGGCAACAAGAGTCTGGGATCCACCAGTTGGTGGAAGAATCTCAACACATACTCTGACTCTGTTGGGCAATCCGACAAGCAGAATGGAAGAGTGGATGACTCAGAGTTATTGGCATTGAAGAATCACCTAACTGGTTCAAAGTCCAATCTCAAGTCATTGCTATCCACTGGACTAATGTTAGAGCCGGAGTCAATATTTGGAGCTGATCCAGTAGATTTCGGTCCTATGGAAATTTCGATAGACTTCGGGAGTTCCCGGGCATTCAATTCGGATGTAATTTCGATTAGGATTAGCGCAGAATTCGAAGTTAGTCAAGACGTGAGGCAGACGTTGATCGAAGACTTCGTCAGAACTGGTGGATTTGATTATTGGACCAATGTTGAGTTATCTTTCGAGATTAGGACGGGGATGCTTGCTGGTCTTGGTGGGGTATACTCCGATAATGAGGACATTTCATACAACCATAGAAGATGGGTAATTATGGAAATTCTGACCATAGAAGAGTCTGAATTAGAGTCTGATACAGACTTTCGAATTGAGTTCGCAACCGGAAACTCGTTACTTTTCAGCCCCCTTGTTTCAGCAATGCTTGCAGTTTTCTCAATTTGCGTGGCAATTGCCGCTGGAATGGCTCTAACTCGGAATAGGTCAAGAATTCCGAGCATGTCCATGATTGGCGTATTAGGGACTCTAACTTTCGCAATATACTGGTTTGGCCTGCCAATGCAGATTGTCCTCGGAGTGGTTGCATCAAGCATCCTTTTGGTATTCCCAGCAGCCCTCATTTCCCCTCCGATTGATTCAGAAGCGGTAGAAAGAGGTTCCAAAACACAGGCAAGGGTGAAATGTCCTTCGTGCAACAATAGAATTGCTGTTGAGTCGAATGTTAGACCACTAAGAATTGAGTGCGGCAAATGCGGAAGTACTCTAAGGCTTGAGTGAGTTTATCTGACCCGATGTAATCAGGGAGTCTGCTACTCTGCTGGCTGCTTCTCTGGGTTCGTATGATTTCCAATAATCGATAGCCCATGACAACTGAGAAGCTAGATCTGACTTCCAACCGATACCCATGATGCATTGCCATAGGAGACATTCCAACCTAGGAGTTGATGGCGTATTTTGCAGGAGTGAGGGGAGGGCTAGTCCCGACATTGCCTCCTCTCTTTCGCCAAGTGCCATTTCCGGCCACATTTCCCTAATTCTTTGATATTCATCAATGTCCATCCATCGGTAGTTCTTTGATTCTATTCTATCAACTTCTGTCAATGGGACAACACTAATCGAGCCTTCGGACTCAAGGAAGTCCCTAATTGCGGAGAAAACAGGATCGTAGGCAGTGTCTAGTGCACTATCATTCCAATTACCTGAAAGTGCCCAAGGTCTCATTTTTCTCAGTCGCTTGCTTGAAGGAGATATCTGTTGGGCCAATGCATGGGACTGGGCTACTGGACTGAGCGGGCCCTTTCTTGAGTCGCCCCGATGGCCCATCAGACCCTCGACGACAACGGGTGAGAGAATTATCCCATTATTTCCCCTTGTAGGAATTTCTGAATCGGAAATCGAATTTTCTGAAAACCATACAAATGCTTCAGAGGTGGGTGGACTAGAAGTAAAACGCCTACAATACTGTATGCTGGAGTCAATCAATGCCGCTTCCAAGGGAGCAATGGAGAGTGCCCCGGACAATGTGGGAGCCGAAGACAGAATAACGCGTGAAGTCGAGTTAATGATATTGTGAGCATATCTTTCAAGGAGTTCTGAAATCTCCAAGTAGGCAGCTTCGCGAAGCAACTCCCTCATGGATGCCGCTAATGAAAGAAGTTCAAATCCCTATGCATCACTCGACCATGAGTCTCAACTGGTCACGCTTGTATGTCCAGTCAGACCCAAGAACGTCATTCTGTTTGTAATACCTAGACAATCTCCTAATCTTTGATTCACAAAGCTCCAACTGTCTACGATTGTGGACGTCCTTTCCGTTCTGTGCTAGATGATCGATCAGCCTGAGCGCACGCCGCATCAGACTCATGAGGTCCTCCGGGTATCCAGTTTCTACATTTAGCCTAGATAGAGTCTGCGATATCCTCTCGCCAGTAACGAGTCGGACGTCCGGAACTCCATGCTTATCTCGTAGAATTGATCCTATCATTGCATTTGAGTGTCCTTGTTTGGAAAGCTGTACTATGGTCTCCTCGATTTCCTTCTTGTCAGAGTTTGACCACTCAGGAGAAGTCTTAGAATGGGGCTTGTTTGAACCGCTCTTGCCCTTTCCCCTGCTATGCATCCTTGACATCTCTATACCTCAGGCAGCCGGGCGAAATACTCCCCCTCTTTAATCACTGCGTAGCAATAATTGGAGGAAAATAGTCAGAGACGGTGCCGGGCCTTAGCCAACTTGCCAGGCCCATGAGGCCATTCCCAACCAGGAGCAACGGACCTTGCAGAACCCATCAAACTTGATTTCTGAAAAACTAGTAGCTCTTCGCCCGACCTGATTAATGGGTCGAATGAGTCAACGTAACTGGGAAAAATATCCCCTGTCCAATTGACATTTGGATTCAAGGATATCCGTTTCAAGGTCCCCGATTTATCCAATAGCCCTAGGCTAGACTTTGAGAATGAAAACATCCCCCTCTTAGGATTCCACTTTGCTATCTGTGTCCCCCCTGAGAAAATGGTCAGAATCGGTGGACGGCCACGAATATCAGCTCCCTCGAGCCATTCATCTGAGCCGTGAATGAATCTAGAAATTGACTTCAAAACCATCATCCTAGGTCGCTCTATGAATTCATCAATAATTTTGGATTTCAATGCCTTTTCTACTTCATCCGATAATCTGGATATTGCAGATTTTGAACCGGCACTTTCTCCTTCCCTAGTATCAATTGTCTCTATTCCGTCTAGGTCAATTTCAATACCTGAGTGGTTGATAATTTTCGAGTAGCCAACCCTTCTAACAAACTGAGAAATCATGCTATGTATGGTGGAAAGTTCATCCTCATCCCAATCGCCGGTCACTGGAATGTCATAGTGAGCGGCGGGCCAAATCTCTTCGATTTCCCGAGGAACTAGCCCCAATGGTGAAGTGACCATCACTTCATGGACAAAGGGGCTCTTCAGAGCCCTCCTGAACCTCGAGTGGCTCTGAGACAACTTGTATGGTTTCTTTGCTGAGCACGGGAGTAGTACAAGTAAATCCCTCTGATGCTCCGGAGGCATGTGCAACTCTGAGACCCTTCTCCTCCAATCCTGTATTGCAGGGTCATTTCTGCTTTCAAAAGAGTAGCAACGCATTTTCCTTCCGGAATTTTCACTGCTTGATAGGATACCAATTTCCTCTGATAGTTTGCCAGTCAGGCGGTCGTGCCACCTTAGATGTTCAACTGACTTAGGGCTAGAAGTAGAGCTCCTCTCTGCTAGTTCCCTCAACGTCCCATTTCTGATTGCCGATCTAGTTTCAGAAATTGCCCCGATCCAGTGTTCACATTGAGACTGCATTGAGGTTTCTTCGCCACAAGAGTCTTCGGGAAACCTTGGCCCCGATTCAGTAAGTAAAATTCCGAGTGAAGATGCATGTCTAGATCTAGACAGATCGAAGATGTCGACCCCCATCCAAGACAATAATGCACAATTATCGGGACCGGAAATACCGGGAGTCCAGATTAATGAGGCGGGAAAATTTGTTCTAACCGCTATCAGTGCCTTCTCCAACATCCCAGGAAGCTTTGCTAATTGGGGTGCATCTGTAAGAATCACCAAAGACGGTTGGAAATCTACGCTTGAAATTCTTTCATCATGGTGAAGGGAGTTCCATGATATCGGCAGTAACTCCCCTCCGGATCCAAATTCGCCCGAGTCAGACTCCACTAGGCTTGGGGGGAGAACAAGACCATCTACCATCTTCCACTCATCCACTGAGTCAAATGGGAAACACAGATTTGAACGAGTAGAAACTGTTGAGTTGGCTGGATGCAAGACTTTTGAGCGAGAAATTGAAAATGGTGCAATGGAAACAGGTAATTCAGAATCTTCTGGGCCTAGTACCAGTCCCGGGGTCCAGGAGCCAGGATCCCCTCTGTCACCGATTGAGAATAGGCGTGCGAATCTTTGCCTGGCAACTACATTACGACCAAGTGGACGCTCGCCCATGCACCCCCATGGAAGAGTTTCGCTTGAAGGATTCTAAACTCGGACGCCCTCCGGCAAATGATGAGAGGCGCCCTATTGGCATCATTTCTGGTATTTTCGTTGATATTCTCCCAGATTTCTTATGCTCAAGAAGAATCGGAAATTTTGCAAAAAACTAGTGAAATTGACGATGCCCCTAACTCAATTTGGGCAGATGCGGACCCGGACCAAAGGTGGCAGGTAATTTTCGTCGGATTCGAAGTAAACGGAAGCTTTTCTGACAATGACTCAATAGATGTTTTTGCAATTAAAATCAGTTCAATAAATGGCACAAGAGTCGAAATGCACGGAAGTAGTGGAGTGAAATTTCAGATTCAAACACTCAATCAGACCAATTGGAAGATTGAACGTTCCACCGGCTTCTATTGGACGGGGGAATTGGATAATTGGAATTTCACGGAGGCGAATCTTTCAGAGGGTTACCATGCAATTAGAATTGAGAAACAGGGGCACACAGAGTCTGATTTGAACTATTCGTTTAGATTGTTCGATAGAGGCCCTATCTTTCTTGAAGATGATGGTTTTGAAGATCTATCTTGGATGTTCAGGAATTTCTACATCTTTGCAGGAATGTTTCTGATATTCCCCCTTCTAACTGTTGTTTGGTGGAACAAGCATCGCTGGATCGGTCGGAGTGGGGGCTCAATTATTGATCTTCAGGAGATTGGTACCCTCGCTTCGCTAAAGAAGAGGTTCGCTGATACTGGAGAAGTAGTAGACGAAGAGAAAATTGAAAGATCCTTGGCAAGTCTAGGAGAAGGTGCTTGGGCGGCATTCATCGAAAAATATGGCAGCCCTTCAGTCAAGTACAAAACTGAAAATTCAGAATCTCTGGTTTGGGTCACATCGGAACCAGAAGAGTTCGGAGTAGGAATAAAAGTTAGTGGAGCGAAATGGGAGATGGCAGCAATCCGAGCCTATTCTCCGGATGGGAGTAGTTTGGAGATAATCGAAGTAGAGCCAGAACACTTGTTCCAAAAAGGCGAGGTGTTTCTCGATTCTCTTGAGCCGGGGAAAGAATACCTTCTGAAGATAAGGATCCTTGGCCCTGTGAAAGAAGTCAGATTCCACCTATCCGGAATAGTGGAGGGGGAGCCAATAGCATCATACCCCACAGGTTCGATCAAACTTTTCGAAGAGGAGTAGTCATGATTTTCTCCTCTTATTTGCCTCATCCCTAACTCTCTCTTCAATCCCGGGTAGTTCGGATTCCATCTGTTGTCTCAGCTCCCTGATTGACTTACTTGTTGAACGGGAGGGTTTCTTGGGAAGTTCAAGCTTTAGAACAGCGGTAACGCTTCCTCTAATCTTAGGGGAACGAGTGCTGGGAAGGCCCCTCCCCCGGACAGTAATTGTTTCTCCGGGGACCGAACCGGGGGGGATTTTGAACTCCAGAACATCATCATCGAAATGGGGCAGTTCCACTGTTGCCCCCAATAATAGGTCAGCAAAACTTAGAGGTAGCGCCATTAGTAGATCGTTGCTATCTCTTTCAAACCACGGATGGTTTTCTACTTCTATTTCGATATATAGATCGCCGGGGCGTCCATTTATTGATGTGGATGCCTCTCCTTGACCCCTCATTCTGAGCCTATTCCCAGTGCTAATTCCCGGACGGATTGCAAATTTTACCTTTTTTGATTGGATTGCCCTTCCGTCGCCCTTGCATGCATCGCAGGGATCAGAAACTATTCTTCCAGAGCCCCTGCATGATGGACATTCCTTTCTGACGCGTTGTCGAAAGGGCCCAATCATGGAAATCTCATCTATCCGGCCCCTTCCGTCACATGTGGGGCAATTTCTGGATCCAGAGGGACTCTTCGAACCCATTCCTTCACACTCGAAACACTCATTCAGAACCTGAATCTCAATTTCATCATCCATCCCATTGAATGCTGCATTGAATGGGACGGAGTGTCGGACGAGCAAATCTGAACCCCTGGTTGAATTTGAATTAGAGTCCCCAAAAAATTGGCTGAAAATTGAATCGAAACCACCACCAAAAAGATCGTCAAAGCTTATGTTGACGCCTTGGAAACCACCCGAACCAAAGGGTGAACCTCCCGGTCTGTCATGGCCAAACATGTCGTACTTCCTTCGTTCATCGGGATTTGACAATATGGCGTATGCTTCTTGAATTTCCTTGAATCTAGTCTCGGCATCCGGATCATCCGGGTTCTTGTCGGGATGGTTTTTCCGGGCAAGAGAACGGAAGGCAGCCTTGATTTCACTATCTGATGAGTTCTTTGCAATTCCCAAGACATCGTAGTAGTCCCTCTTATCTGCCATCGCCCCACCTAGTTCAGGCTCATGACCGAGTCCTATCAACCGTTCCCTGTTTATTCAATGTATGAACCACAAGAAGAACAATAGTTCGAACTGAGATAGTTGTATGAACCGCAACCATTGCACAAACGAGTTGCAGGTGAGGTGGGACGTTCTGCTTCTATGTCCCATTGGGACTCGTCGGATGGATGTGACTTTTCCAGAAATGTGGAGTTTTCCGAGGATTTTTCTAAATTAGCTGAGCGATTTGACCTCTTAATTGCAGTTCTTTCTACTGAATCAAAAATGAATTCTGACCACCTAGAAAACAGGCCTTTCTTTTTCTCGGGGATTTGAGATTTATCGGAAAAATTCTGCTCAACTCCATCGACAATAATGGAAAACTGGGATTGCTCTTCTCCGGATTGCTCGATCTCTGCCGATTCTCGATTAATCTCTCCAATGCTGCTTTGCATCCTTCGTCTTGCTATCGATGCCCCCTTGCCCTTGAAATCTGAGAATGCCTTTGCCTCAAGACGTTCTATTGCAGAGTCACCTTTCTCCCATAATCCCTTGTCTTCCATCCTGTAAGTCCGAGATAGCCGGCCTATCGCCTTAGAACGATGATATTCGTGATCTTCAACAAATCTGTATCTTAGAGTCGCGATTACACCTACTGCAAGAGCGATGCTATGAGATGAAATTTCAATTATAGGATCGTTGGAAAGGGCATTGCTGAATTCTGGAGAAAGTAATCGAAATGAAGACAATATCAACGATGGTAACACCAGCAATGCGAGAGAAACGAAAGGAGAACGAGTCGCCATATTTGGTGGTCAGAAGGGGTTCGTTTGAATTGTTCGTGCTCAAGGGAAGATTATCAGTAGTACTCTTTACCTACAATCAATTGGATGATACATGGAGCCGACAGTGACCATTTCGACTCTGATTAGGACTCATGAGTGTCCAGAATTGGTAATTGGGGCAGTTCAAGGGATTTTTCCCGAATGGTTTCCCAATTCAGTGCCTGATTCTGCAACCTTCCCATGCGGGAGAGATGAAATTAGGATAACGGGAAGCGTGGTTTCGATTGAAAATATGATTTCAGTTCTAAGGGAAAGAAAGGTACTCGACACCGCTATGGATGCGATGGCGATGGGGCTCGAACAAGATGAGGCTAAATTCAAGCTTTCCAGACAATCTTCTTCGGTCGGAAAGGTGTCATTCGCATTGGATGAAATGTCCTTTGGAGGGACAATAGATGTCACTTTGAAGGGCAAAGACATAGGAATTTGGTTGGAACAACAGACCTGGCATATTGGAAGAGAAGGGATACCCAGAAGTGCGAAAGATGAGTATGCCATGTCATTGGATGGAGATCCAGCTGAGTGGTTCGACTCGAAAGGGAGACGAACTATTGGTTCAGACGATTCCGCATAGAATTCTAGAAATCTCCACGACCACTTGCAATTGATCTTCAAGGGGCATTATTCCCCTACCGGGCAGGTGTAAAAAAAGTACAGGAGTTTCGCTATGCAGAGAAGTGGAAATAGACAATAGTGTTCGGAAATATGTCTCGTTGCAAACAAATCCCCCTGCATCCCAACTCAAATCGACCAATGGTGATTCGTCAACAACATTTTTTATGGCTGCTATTGGAAGGTTTGCGTATATCTCTGAAGGAGCATTTTGGACAATTCGCCCACTCTCAATCAACCTTCCTGAATTATCATGAGTTTTCATTTCATACTCATTCCGACCAATTATTTCTATATTTATTGAGTTGGAACTAGGAGAATATCCCAAGTGAAGAATCGCTGAAAATTCGCCCCCTTCATTGATGATTTTAGAGGGCAAACTTGACCCTCCCTCATCTACTGTAAGTATGATTGGTTCAATATCGATCCCAGGCAAACCTCGAGTCTGCAACTCTTCAACTACTAACATTGAGATATTCTCGGGATGGTTGGAAAATGGAAGGAATCCGGTTAGAAGAAGTCTTGGGTTTTCCACGGCATCCGGAATAATTACCCATAGTTCTCACTTTCTATGCTGTGGGAGACGTCATATTCTTCAGTTCCAAATGCTAGCATTGCTCGTGAGCGAAGATTACGTGGTCCAACTCGAGGAGGAAATTGAAGACGAATCTAGCACGCTTGGAGTGGTTTCTGCGATTTGGGGGGAATTGAGTGGTGGAATAGGCCCATGGGGTGCGGCTAGGCCTCTTTTTGCGTTCGCTCTAGCAATGGTCCCACTACTATTCCTCGGGCAGCACTTTAACCGCCAGCACAGGAAGGCATCAGAATGGTTCCTCATCCAGTTCCCACTAATCCTATCTTTGGTTCTCTGGCCGGTTCTTTACGTCTGGTCAATTGCAGATGCGTGGTGGGTATCTAGTGGAATAGTAGCGTCAGCAAAGAATAAGGAAAGTCTAGAATCCCTCGGGAATCTCTAGTGGGCTGAATAGATGACCGGGGCTCGAGGCCATAGACAATTGAGTACGGATCATCTTCTCCCAATCCCTCAGAAGTGCTAAAGCTCTCACGAAGGGTAATTCTGTCCTGTTTATCGATGTTCTGATTATTGTATCGAATATGTCCATCCTATCTTCATCTGTCCTCTCTATTAGAGAGTCCATAGGGAATTCCGAAATCTTGGATTCTGGGTGGTTCATGTCATGTTCTGAAGACATAGTAAGCGATTGGGGAATTTCTTCCCCATGAACTGCAGCATTCTTATTTAGAGAGCCAGATATTATTCTGAGATATTTTGAAACAACCAATGAGACCTCAATTATTGGCATATTGTATTGCGAAATGAAGTTGACCATGTTTCCCTGCAGAAACAGAAGCTTTTCTTCCAGGGGAGAATTGGAGTTCGGAGATGTCGCATCTGGTTCAGACATGAATTCCTGAAAGGGCCTAAGCAGATTAATTGATTGAATTCAAGTCGTCCGGTCATCATAACGAATGGGGGAACCGCTGTTTCCTCTGATTCCGTCTATCAGGTCATCATCTATCTCGAAGAAGTCGTTCAACCAGTCACCATCCGTATCCCAATTAGTTGGGTCAGTTCCCTCTGCAATTAAATCGCCATCCATATCCAGATACCACCATCCATAGGCATATTCTCCCGATGCAGGATTAGGAAGATGGAACATGTCCCCAGCCAGACGATTATATTGGTCGGTCCATGCACCATTTGTAATGATCAAATCATTACTCGAGTTGACATCCTCATAACTGAGATCGTTGTCATTGATTACTAGTGCAAATAACTGATCATCGTCGTTAATTCGGTTTATTCGGAGGTAATTGGTTGAAAGTGAGTTTGATCCTGAACAGGTCCCTAAAAGAGTCTCGCGAAGCTGCCACCATTCCTCGACATCCTCGCCCGCACAGTCGTAAAGGGTCGATGCGCGGACTATCGATGGAGAAGAAAGAGTGGCATTCACAACTGCAAAGAACTCCTGGAAGTTGTTGTAAGGGACATACTCGCAAACGGAACCGGAACAATCCCATTCCCCATCATTGTCTGAGTCATGGGAGGCATCACTGGGATCTGTAGGATCATGGGTGAACCATACCCAATCCAAGTCCGGCCTGGTGATTACTCCGTCCTTGATATCAATTGGTTTCCAGTTTCCTGGAGTGACCTCGAACCATTGAACTTTGATTCTCATGAACGAAGACCAGTTATCGTTTGTCTCATTCCAGCCCCTCTGGTGCTCATAGAAATCTGGCATCATATCCCCATCAGTGTCGTTATCCAGTGGGTTAGTGCCGTACTTGAACAACTCAAGGCCATCCGACAGGCTGAGGTCCATGACATAATCCGAAACCACCCCGTCAGTGAACACTGGTTTCATTGCTACTGAGTCCCCGTCTGAATCCGGATCAAGTGGCATGGTCCCATTGTCGTATTCCATAATATTAGTGAAATATAGTTCGGATGTCCCAATTGGGATTTGTAAGTCTTGGGAATAAGCAGTGAACTGCCTTGACTCCCATTTTCCTTGCTCCGCTGGACTATCCCAGAACTGACGGTCATACCAACCATCTGCATCGGGGTCATAGTCGACGTCAAGTGGGTTAACGGGATTTAGTGACCACCGAAGATTGTTTGATGGAAGAACTTCCCCATATACCGAGTAGCAATATTCCCACCCGTCTGGCATGCCATCCTGATCCGAGTCTGAATTGGTTGGATCGCTGATTCCGGAAAGCGTTTTGTTGAAATTGTCTGGATCGAACTCGTTTATCAGTCCGGTCTTCTCGAATGATTTAGCGCTCTTTGATGAAAAAATTGAGTATAGCTCCCCCCATGCTGCCTCTTCAGTTATTTGCATCTCCTCGATCATCGCAGAAACTGCATCATCCCCATAAGAAACAGGTCCAGAACCGTTTGGCATGTTACCTACTTCCAATCTTTTGCCATACCATCTAGAGTCGTATTCGGCGAGATTATCGAATGACTCGGCATCAGAAATTTCGCCGTCGCCATTGCAGTCGTAAGAATCGTCGTCGGAGTCGAAATCAACGTCAGTATCAGTAAGTGGGTTCATTGACCAATGATTGGACTCAAGATTCCATTCAGAAAACCAATACTCGTACCCATCACTCATCCCGTCCCTGTCAGTGTCCTGATCCTTAGGGTCGGTAATGCCAATAATCGCTGCTAGCATCGGTTTTGTAGGTCCCCCGGAGCGCCATTCCAAAAATTGATCCATGGCCAATTCAGCCCTACCTTCCTTACTGAAGAGAATCCTGTAAATTCTATTTTCAAATTCAGTTTGATCTATTTGCCTCGATTCTTCCCAGAAAAATGGTGCACTAGGTGGGGAGCTTGCCCCATTTATGGGACCATTCGTTGTTATATTCAATTCAACTAGATCGCTTATTCCATCTTCATCGGAGTCATAATTGCCGTCATCAGGAACCAAGGGGTTGAGGGTCCAAACGCCATCAGTAGAGTTCCACGATGTGAAGATTAATTCGACCCCATCCAAAAGTCCGTCGCCATCAGAGTCTGGGTTGTTAGGATCCCCAGTCCTTCCTGTCAATATTGCTTGGTCTTCAGAAACAAATGCCCCAAATGAAAGAGCGGATTCAGCTCCAATCCATGGCGTCTCTAGAAGGACGCCTAGGCCTGCATCAGTTAGGTAAAACTGAGGAGATGATATAGTGCCATCTGACTCGCTAATCTGGCTGTCGATTGAGTTATACTCTTCCCAATTTGACATGCCATCAAAATCTGGATCTCCTAGACCGTCGCCCGCATTAACCGGATTAAGGGTCCATCCTTGTTCGAATATATCCCACCGTGCATGGAAAACTTCCCAGCCATCTGGCATCCCGTCTCGATCGGAGTCAGAAGAGAGTGGATCCGAGGAGCCAATGTCATCCAAGGGCATTCCAGAGCTCAGAGATTCAAAATATTGGCCGATGAATTCTCCAAATGGGCCACCTGCCGAACCAGACCATGACTCATGGGCCAGAACTGTGGAAATATTTTCTGGGAATTTCTCTCCAGATTCAGTAGAGTTGGAAAGTAAAACTGTAGACTTAATATGATATTCAAACCAATTTACATAAGATTCGCTAATGTCCAAAATTCCGTCATTGTTAGCGTCGAATCCATCTCCGTCCGGATTATTCAGAGAGTCGGAACCATTCATTGGGTTAATTCCAGAATTGATTGCTGGCCAATGGCAGGAGTATCTTGCCTCCCACCCATCAGGCAATGAGTCTAAATCTGAATCAATTGAATTTGGATCGGTAGGAATCCAGTCCTTCGCGAATTCCGGACTTTCCCCATGGGATTCTAATCCATACTCGATAACCATGGAGCGACGAGTCTCCCATTGAAATTCGCAGAGGTTGGACAGACCGTCTCCATCGGCGTCCTCCAAAGCATCACTAGGATCGCCTGGATCCAGGGTCCATTCATTCCCCCCAGTGTATACATCCCCAATCCATCTTCTGTGCCGAATCTCCCATCCATCAGGCATTCCATCGCCATCAGAATCTGGATTGGTTGGATCAGAAGGAGTATCACTCCCCCCGCCGGATCCAGTTCCCAGCCATCCTCCGAGATGGACCTCCCTGGAAGATATCCCAATTCCTTCGTCACAAGAATACTCTCCATTCAGGTAATGGCAATCGAAATTGGTTGAGTCGATGAACCATCCCCAGTACTCTTCACCATCAGTAAGTCCGTCTCCATCAGAGTCAAGATTTCTTGGATCGGTGCCATTGTGTCCTCCTTCGGAAGAAGACACGAATCTGTATTCGTCTATATTGCTCCAGAGTCGGCTATACTCAATCTGCCCACCCCATTCTATCGAGACCCCGTCTGCATCCAAATCTCTGATGGCGTCGAAAGGATCTGTTGGGTCTAAGCCATAGGCGAATTCCCAGCCATCGGGCATTCCATCCAGATCGGAATCTAATGAATTGGGGTTCATTGGGGCTATATTCATGTACTTTCCAGGAGATACACCAACAAACATCCAGGTTTCCCCTTCACTATCAATGGTGACAATAGATGTCACCAGACCAGGAATTTCTGTCTGATTCTGATACATCCCCAGAATTCCGTTGGGACCGCCTTCCAAACACCACGTACCGTCCTGCGAACCAACTACAACCATACCATCAAGTTGCATTATCGAATGCACATTATTCGACCCAGTAAGGATTCCATCGAGGTTCAACATCCTCTCGTTCTGAAATGCCTTCTTTGATTGGGAAATAATTAGATCTAAATCCACAAGGTGAAGCCCTCCTCCCGTACCTAACCAGACATCATTGGAACCGTCTGGATTTGTGACAACCTCGATAACATTAACAGATGCGGATTTAGACGAATCCAATAAATTTGGACTAACATAATCCTCTGAAGAAAATTGATCGAAAATCCACCATGGCAATCCAATTGACTCGGTCCCATCAGTTGTGTTCCATGCAATCAATCCCGAATCAGTTCCAATCATCACCAATGGAGTACGTCCTGGCATCTCGATATGTCCCGATGAGATAGCAGTGGCATTTGATTCCTCCAGCATTGTCGATAATGATTCAATTTTCTCTATTTCCATGGGATTGGAGGACCAATCATCATCGTTGTCGATCACTAACCTCCATGCACCGCTTCCCCCGAGCAATAGCATTTCGAGAGAATCCGAATAACTCTTCAATGGGAGAATATCTGTGACTTGGCCAATTTCAGATGAATGGATTGAAGCCATAACCGGCAAGCCATTTTCCATTTCAACAAGATGAATTCCAGAATTGGTGCCGATCAAAAGAAAATCCGAATCGCCGAGATATTGCCTAATCATTGAATAAGACTCGAATCCGGGTGCAAAGTCAAATTCTGAAGTGTACCCACGAAATGGGTCAAGAACTGTAATTCCATATTTTGAACCAATAATGAGCCTCTCTCTGGATTGATCGGAAATCAGTGAGTGGATTGAAGGATCGACTATGCTGATTGCAGTTGAGTGATCGAAGCTCAGAATAGGTCCATCTTGTCCAATTAGTTTTACGCCTCTGAGTCCAGCCATTACTCCGGTATTTTCATCAAAATCTATCGAATACTCCTCAATATTGCTGAATGATTCACCCCAATGAGCTGTCCAAGGTGAAATATCGGGCGTGAGGAAGCCATCACCGTCTAAGTCCCACCCGTCGGAGTCGCTGTCAACTATTGAGTCAGAAGCATTCAGTGGATTTAGTCCGTGATGAAACTCCCATCCATCAGGAATTCCGTCCCCGAGTACGTCCATTTCCTCGGGAACTAATGCGTCCCACAGATAATAGTCGGAGTCGCTGTATCTAGGATCAGTTCCCAGCCAACCCGAGTCTCCCGTAGGCCTTTCAAACTCAGTCTGACATGAGTCGTTGACGAGACCAGAAATGTCCCCTGCGCACCAGAGGCCATCTCTCTCAGTAACCCAATCAGAAGGTGAGCCAAACAAATATTCTTCCAGATTTGTAAACCTCTCACCCAAGTCAATCAAGCCATCGCTATTGAAATCAAAACCATCGCCACATCCCCAACTAAAATCGGCTTCGCATCTATCGAAATCGGTAAAAATGTCGCTCGCGTCAAGAGGGTCAAAATATCTGCACTCCCAGAAATTATTGGGGTTCAGGGGATCATTTGGATTGGTCTTGAATAATCCCCCCTCGGTACACATGTGAACCTCGTAACCATCGGGAAGTCCGTCCCCATCGGTATCAGAGTTTCTTGGATCAAGATATTCCCGCATGCCTGAGGCAGTATCTTCAGGATCCTTGCCGGTCAAACTATTCCTTTCTTCAAAACACATGTCGATTGTGTATGGCCAGCAATACTCCTGAAGAGCGGTGAGGCCATCCCTATCTAGGTCCGTAACGTTATCAGTTGAGTCCGATGGGTTCAGTCCGGCTATTGACATCTCCACAAGAGGGCTGTCAACAACTAATTCGTCTCCAAAAATGACCTCGTAAAGATCGGGGATCAGGTCACCATCTTGGTCGGTCACCGGAGACTCTGTTCCTTCAGCGAGCGTGGGATCCGTGGATGAAACTGGAGATTGTGGCCTAGTCTGAGAGACAAATGCTAGGCTTGAGAGGATAAGAAAAGAAATCAGTAGGGCGGTTTGCTTGCGTCTCATCTCACCCACCCTGGTATAATTTACCCTACTTAGGGGATTTATCATGATGATGGAGCGTCGTTCGGACAAAGTCTTTGACACGCTATCCCGGGAATCCACCATAGGTGAGAAAATTGATAGATTTCAGACAACATTATGGATTGGTTAAAACGTATATTTGTCCGGGACGGTAGGAATATGTCAATACAGATTACTCACTTGGGTTCTGGGAGTAGGGGAAACTCTACCTTGCTCAGTTCCAGTGGCACAAACGTACTGATAGATTGTGGATTCAGCATGAAGCAGGCGGAAAAGAGGCTCGAAATAATCGGAATCAAACCTGAAAAGGTCGATTCAATTGTGATCACCCATCATCACAAAGATCACTCCGGAAGTGCTCTCCAAGCTTCAAAGAAATGGGAGGCTGACCTACATTGTAATCTTGAGACATCTGGCAGAATGGGCTGGATTCCGACAGATGAGTGCAAGATATTTGCAAATCTTGAGATGGTAGAAATCTCTCCCTCGCTAAGGATATTGGCAATTCCCGTCCCTCATGATGATGCAGACAATGTGGGGGTTGTAGCAAGCGATGGACGGGGGAATAGGGCCGCAATAGTCACAGATCTGGGAGAGGCGACTCATGAGTTGAAATCACACCTCCGAGGGTGCAATCACATTTCCATAGAAGCAAACTACGATCATTCGAGGTTAATCAATGGGCCTTATCCGGATTCCCTAAAGAGGAGGATTTCAGGAAGGGGCGGTCATCTTTCGAATGTTCAGACGTCAGAAATCCTGAGGGAGATTTGCAATGAAAATCTCGAAAGTATCGTCCTTTGCCACCTCTCAGAGAAGAATAATGCCCCTCACCTCGCAGAGAGTGAGGTACTGATGTCCATAGGCGAGGAGTTCACAGGAGATATCGCAATTTCCAGGCAAATAGGACCTGAATTCACGCATTGGACGGGTCAGTCTGAGCCAGAAAATGTTGTTGTGGCATGATTACTTGCCCATTACAGCCCTATGTACGGAGTTCTGAACCTCTCGCATTCTGTCTACGGCCCCTAGTTCCCTGAACAATGAAAGTGACCTCTGCAGGTAGTTCATCCGTTGTGATCTGTCGGGCTCTACTTCTCCCAGTCTAGCTAATATCTCTCCCTGTAGAACCCTGAAGTCATTTGCCTCTGCTACGGCAAGGCCACTGAGGTAATGCTCGGCTGCCTCCTCCCTCCTGCCTGCATCTACTAGAACTTGGCCTAGGAGCATCTCGACTTCAACGGCACTTTGTGGGTCGTCAAGTTTGGAGAGGGTCTCTAGTGCCCCTGAATAATGCAGTAGGGCGAGGTCGTTGTCAGAAATCTTTGCGTAGAACCTGCCCAGAACGGCTCTCGAGCGAGCATGCAAGAATCCATCTTCAGTCTCTTTCGTATCCTCGTATGCTGTCAAGGCGTGTTCTCTGGCCCTATCCAACTCCCCCATCTCGATGAATGCAGAGGCGAGCCTGATACGCGCGTCGTTTAAGTCCGGATCATCCTCCTTATCCAAGAGTTCCTCGACATTGCCATAGACCTCTAAGGCACGTCTGATGTCTCTCCTCCTTCTGAAAATATGGCCCATGTTGTTGTATGATTTGGCAGCCCCAATCGCATCTCTAATCTCAATCTGGATCTGTAGAGCGTTTCGATGCAATTCAAGGGCGTCGTCCATTGCTCCGCGCTTTACGGCAATATCGGCTCTGGCGGACAGCATTCTAGCCAGTTCTTTGCTTGGTTTGCGACCTCCAATATGCTTAGCAGCGGCATCGTACTCGACTTCCGCCTCGTCCCACCTGCCTTGAATTGAGAAGACGTCCCCTCTCAATTCACGAATTAAGGCCCAACTCCTAGAGTCGAAGTCGCCGCTCTCCAGTGAATTGAGGATTGAAAGGAGCTCGGTATGGCCAGAACTTACCAGGCCTCGGCCCTCCGAAAGAAGGGCTTCCGCAAGGCCATCATCGTCCCCTGTATTTCTTAGGTGGTAGATGAATTCAATTCTGTCTGTAGCGTCTTCCTTATCTCTGTACCAGTTAACTGCTGTTGAGTGGAGCTGGTTCCTCAAGTCTTCATCCATCGAGCGCATCAAAAACTCCCGAACTAGGTCATGTACGTCATAGTTCTCCGCGTCGGACTGCCGCGCAAGGCCCTTTTCGACCAACTCATCAAGTAGGTCTATCCCTCCCTCGGCTTGCTGAATAGCATTAATCGGGATCGGTTCTCTGAAGATTGCTATTGCGCCTAGAAGTCTCTTCTCCGCACCAGAAAGTCGACTGAATATCTCCTGCTCAACAAAGGCTTCCAATGTCGCATGGAATGTCTCGGCAACATTTCCTCGATTAATCAGTTCAAGAATTAGTGGATGGCCCCTGGATAGGGTGTAGATATGGGAGAACTGCTGCGTATCCATCATCGGAAGTGCAGTAAGAATTTGTTTGCTAGACTCCTCATCGAGCCCTTGTAAGGGCATCACCAGAGTAACAATGTTCCCTGATTGATCTGATTCAGGAACGACCATCCTGAAAGATCGAGAGAACATCACTAGACCTACTTCCTTTAGGTTAGGAATTCTCAATGTCAGTTCCCTCAGAATTGTGTATAGCGTCTCATCGCCGACCTTGTGCAAATCGTCAATAACAATTAGAGAAGGGGACTCTGAAAGTCCTTCTTCGATCAGGTTTACTGCAAGGATCGGTTGAGGCACTGGAGTTGCGGATAGGTAGTCTGAAAGACCGTTATGGCCAATTGCGGACAGCCATTCAGCGCATGCTTCCAAGAATGCCCTAGAGCCCTCCCAATCTTGGCATCTGTGGTAAATCAAATTCCTCCGATGAGTGAATCTATCCAGGATTTTTGTCGAAAGAGAAGTCTTTCCTATCCCGGCTATACCGGGAACTAGGATTGACGCTGATTTTGCATCAAGCAATTCTGCCATTACATCAATTTCCTTTGTTCTTCCATAGAACCTCCTGGTACGCGGTAGATCGTTCAGATAGGAAACAAGCTGCTTCTCAATGTGCTTGGATAGGTCCCTCTCAATTAGTTCAGGAGTTAATCCGGTTAGATCTATTGTCCCGGATTCATCCATGTAGCGAAGCATGTCAACATGTCTTAGTGGGAGTTCCGTTTCTTCAAGGGCGACGCTGATCGTAGTATTGACGGACTGCCCATCTGGGTTGATCAGCCTAACACTGTTTTCCGAAACCCGGTCCCAAATATCGTCAGCAACCCTAGCTCCCTCGTCAGTAAGGAAGTATGCCTTCCTCTTTCTAGAAACACCAGTGACGTGTGCCTGCCTTTCTATCAGGTGCCCTGCTTCCTTCATGCCAGAAATGGCTCTGGGAACATTAGAACGGGCTATTGAAACCGCATTTGCTATCCCCATCTGAGAGAGAGCGAAGGGAACCTCGACCTTGTCACTGTGATCCATGAAATCCCTAAGGTGCAGAAAAATCCGCTCTTGAACCCCTGGTCGAGATGTAGCCATGGCCGTCATGTTCTCACACCCACAGTCCCACTCAATAATGTTAGCAGGCCTCGGGCGCTCTCTACTCCTGGAATTCAGGATCTGGGATCCATTCCTCAGAATTGGGATCCCACAACCATCCAGGATGATCCTCAAACCTCTCCAAGTTTGATTCTGCCGGATTGTTACTTGGCTCGTCCGGCGACATCCCTGAGAGCGAGGCCGGTGTCTTGCCCATTTCATCATCTTCATCGATTTCGAAACTGATGAATCCTAAGGCAAATGCTAAGGCCGCTAAACCAGCGATTGAGACGATTGCCAGAATTCCCATTAACCCCCAATTTGTTTCATCCTTGTTTTGCTCTCCGATTGTTATTCTTCCCACATCCAGAGTCTGGCCGCTATATGTGAACTCAGGTACTGCGGAGACCTCTATTCTTGAAGCAAGTACACCCAATTCCCAGGTCCCGTCTTCACCAACAATTGTGCTGTTGACCGGAAGCCCATCTAGAGAGATTGTTACTTGCTTACCAGGGAGTCCTAGCCCACTATAATACACAATTTCATTTTCAAAAACCCACTTCTCCTCGGAACCAAAAATCGTGAACTCTAGCGTGATTACTTCGAATGTGACAGCGTTAGTGCTTATTTTCGAATCATTTGCATCGGTAGCTACGAAAATCACATCATAAAGTGACCATTGAGACATGTCGTCTTGGTAGAACATCATGTCTGCTGGATTGTACCGGGCAATTCCATCGTTTCCTACAACAATGACGAGAGCATGGAGGTCGTCGTAAGGTGAAGAAGTGTCATTGTAGACGGAAATGAACTCAATGTCATTGTCTAGGTCACTGACAAACTGACGGAGGTCGATTGTAGCGGTAGTGCACCTTTCTCTGGATGAGGACTGTTCATCGCAATAAAGTGTAATTTCGCTTTTCCAGCCAGATGGATCAAAAACTGGTTGATTGTTTCCTGCGTCAGGGGGGTTATCGGCAGTAATCAACAACTCCACCACACTGCTGTAGTCCAAACCGTCGTAGGAACGGATACGGATTAGGTACTCAGCATCGTGCCTCAGGATTGTTGAGTCCCACTCAATCTCCCATTCTCCTTCTTCCGAGAACTCATTTGTGCTCGAAGTGAATACAGTAGTGAAGTCATAGAACACATCCATCACCTCTACCTCGACCCTGGTCACTTGGCCATCAAAGTCCCTAGCTACCCCTTTGAACAGGGAGTCGCTGGAGCTTGAAATTCTAGAGCCAGAGTAAGGCTCATTCACACTAATGGTTGGCTGGCTGTTGGAATTATCTATACTAAGTGTCAGAACAACGGGCTGGCACTCATCAATCTCGCCGATGCAGAAGTCAGAGTCGGATGCCCAGATGGTGATTGTAAATGTCGCAAGCTCTCTAGGCATTGAGCTGAAGTCCCAATCGTAGGCCCAATTGCCAGTACCATCGGATTGGACAGGGGTCCTAGAAAGGAAATCCGATTCACCATCGCCATCGGAGTCTCCGACGGCCATTTCTATCCAAATCAGTCCGACATCGGAATTGCAATTTTCGGGACACCCGTAAGGATCCTGTGCCGAGCCTGAAAAGCTTACCATGCCCTCGTCATGATAGGTGAATGATGCAGGTTGAGATACCATAATTGTTGGAGGTTGAGTATTAAGCTTGACTGACCTTGAAACAACCGGACTGTAGTCAATTCCATCAAACGCTCTGAACTCGAATATGTAATCTCCATCTCCTGCTAGCGAGCTAAGATCTATCTCGTAGTACCATGAACTGAAAGGCCGATTTAACCTAGTCACCTGTCCCTGTTGCGTTCCGCTGGTGTCTACCGCAAGTCCTGCATCCTCCCAAGAACCAGTGAAAGGATCCTTAACTTGGATTGAATGCACGTATCCCCTTTGGTCCCACTGGGCCAGTTGATCGGTAGCATAGCTGTTGGCTAATTGTCCGTCGTGTGCGCTACCGGTGATGTTCACGATCCTTCGGAATGACTCCCCGTCCTGTTGTGTGACAATTACTGTGGGCGGAAGGTTGACCAAATTTATTGTCTCTTGATGGGTGGTTTCTTGCAGGATGAACTCATCAGTGGACGAGTAACCAAAACCGAACCTAAATGCTGTGTAGCGGTACAGTGACATTTCCCTAGTTCCTGCTGAGTAGTCGCAACTGTCGTCTTCTGTGTCGACTAGCAGATCGCCATCGTTGTCAATCCCATCTGAGCAAGAGTCCTCATACTCGTCGTCTGCGAACCCGTCTGGATTATCGCCACCTTCCAGACCTCTGAAGTCAAGATGGAAATTTGAGGGCAGTGCCACCCAGGGGGTGTAGCCATCGGAACCCGTTTCCACGGCATATAGGTCATTACCCAATGCGTCCTCAATAATTACCGTTGCATCACTCACTCTCTCTCCGTTGATTAGAGTCTGGAATCTCACCAGCTCGGCCCTACTGACCTGGACCGCATAACGAGTTGGCGTTGTCCCAATCTGTACCTTGGACAAATCTAGATTAGTCAGGTTAGCGAAAGTGAAGATTGTGGAGTTGTTGTCCATATTGACCGCTAGGGGGAAGTTTCTGGGAGTCATGTTGTCGCAGTTTTGGCATTCTTTCACCGGGGTTGGTAACAGCGCCCCTTGGAATCCATTTTGCGGTCTTGGTTCTTGATCGGGCCAAGATAGTCTGACTGGAGATTCCCCCGATTGAGGAGAAGGTATGTATTCGGACTGTGCTGTTACCGAGCTCATTGTTACGTTGTAGGTAACATCGACGCCATCCCATGTGTTTTGTGAGAAGAAGCCCAATGAACCGTATTGCTGGGACCCAGCAGAGCCACTGTCAAAATTCCTAATCACGGCTCCGGTTTTCGATACCGTGAATGTGTTCCTCTGTATATCTAGTAGAGAACCAACGGACCTGATCCCATCGGCCGTCCCACCGGCGTTGATCACATTGTCGTACATGGTCACACCAGTCATGTAGGCATGCAGGACTGGGCAAGTGAAATCCCCTCCCCAATGCGTGTTACTGCTACAAGCACCGGTTCCATCATATGAGATTGTGTTATTTGCTAGGAAAACTCGGGATGCAGACGCATATGATTGTGTATACCATCCAGCGACAATCGGGGTCCGAGCTGTTTGGAAAATGGAATTGTTCTCCGCTACTACATCGAAAGAGCCGCCGAACCAAAATCCATTGAATCCACCGATTGGCCCGATGTTGTTGTTGTGAATGAAAGCCTGGCTTGACCTAACGGCAATCCCAGAGCCCTCTGCTGCCCCCTGGATTTCGTTATTCGAAATGGTCACGTAGGCGCTACTGGCTGCGAATATCCCGGTTCGTTGCTGGGTATTAATCTGGTTTCCTGAGATTTCGGTCCCGAAGAATGTCGAGCCTACTGACTTCTTTCCGTTTACATCTACTCCGTTGCAATTGACATTTATTTCTGAGTTGGTTAAACTACCAGCAGATGATGCGAAATATACCCCATAGTCACCCGAAGTGATTTCCGCATTGTCTATTTCGATGAAGGATTTCTCCGCCCATATGGTGGGCCTACCTCCTTGGTTTCCCTCACAACCATTTGCCGTACCGGCTAGCGTTATGTCCGATAGAACAAATGGACTAATGGAAGAGCCTGACGAGTATATCTGGAGCGCGGGTCCTACGATACTCCTACTTTCGTCATTACCGACGACGAAGGTCCCGCCATTGAATGTAGGCTGAGCCAAATTAGTCGTAAGGATGCTGCTAGTATTGATGTCATTGAACTCTAATTCAGTAAGAACTGGGCTTGCACCGTCTAATACTAGCGCCCCGTATCTAAATTCACTTACTGCAGTGATATAGTGTGGAACGCCCCATGCACCATCAAATGTGACGTGCCGGAGTTCAGTCTGGGAAAGATCGATAGAGCTGCGCATTAGTATCCCCTCGTTGCAAGACGGGTCATCGATCCAAATCTCTTGGTTCCCCTGGCTCATCCCATAGCACTCTCCTGTAGCACTGGAGTTTTCGGGTTCGTTCCACCTGAGGGTGATCTTCATTGCAGGCCCGGCGTTTGTTGGGCTACCGCATGAAGAAGAGCCCGCGCAAAGACTACCTCTGACATCCAAATGAGTGCCATTAGGGAATGTAACCGTCGAGCCAGCATGAATAATGAGTTTTGCACCCGGGGCAATGGTAACGTCGCCCGTCAGAGTATGAGTCCCGGCCCAAGTCTCAGTACCAGTAATGGTCCCTTCAGTAGTTTCATTGGAAGCCATAACCGTGCTAGCTGGAAGTGCGAGTGAAACCACAACACTCAGCAAGAACAGGCAAGTAAGGGAGATGGAGCTTCGCTTGCGAGACCGCGCCATGTCCATGCGGGCGAATCGGGTCGATTTAACCATAGGGACGATGAGTGTCACGATGTTGTAATGATTTTGCAACTATTATTCTTCGACCTCGAATTCCAGTGATACTTGATTTGCCCACTCCTCGGCATCTAGGAGGCCATAGCCCATTCGATCATCATGGGCATTTATTTGTCCTGGGGCAGATCTAGCAGATTTGGCCAGAGCCACCTTTACCAGCGACATTTCATGAGAGTCTATTTTACCGTCCTCACCGGCAATTTCATCCCCATACAAATTGAGAATCAGCGCCAGTGCCCCTGTGACAAGTACTGTGGAGTCACTGGTTCCGGACGAGTATGCATAAGGTGGGCTGTATTCGGTCGATATGCAAGACCATAGGAGGACTCCAGGGGCAAGAATTTCCGGTTTCTGATTGGGGAACGAGCGTTCTTCGCCGGAAAATGGGTCTACATCTGAGCCCGATGCAGTATCCTTCCATGGATTCCCATCCTTTCCATGTGCGCCTACTGAGATTACCCCCTCAATACTTGCAGGAGTTGAGACGTCTGAGTTATTGGAGTCGTCGTCTGCGTTCCCGGCTGCGGCGACGACGAAAATTCCATCACCTAGAGCCTCGTTTACAGCATCTATAGTTTCAGACGACGACGGGACCCATGATCCCGGCTCGCTTCCAAGGCTTAGAGAAATAATATCTGCATTCTGCGAGATTCTGCACCACCTAATTGCCTGGGAAACCATCCTCTCGTTCGTTGACTTGCCCGATGGACCCAATGCAATTGCTACTGATAATGAAACCCCTGGAGCCGCGCCAATGAAAGAGTCGTTTGAAACAAGAAGACCGGCCATCAAAGTTCCGTGGCTCTCATAGCCGATATCCCTTGTTTCGTTGCTATTGCTAGCATAGAAGTCTCTGAATCCCACAAGATTGACCCCTGAGAATTCGGGATGGGAAATGTCGATTCCTGTGTCGACAATGCACACTCTGGTTCCTTCTCCGAAGTTTCCATTTTCCTGCAATGCCCTTATCCCACTGTCCTCGTATGCCCATTCGGAGTCAGGTAGGACCTCGCCAAGCAATGGTGCGATCGATGGGTATAGAAGAATAAAGGCAGCTACTGTAGCTGAGAATCCTACTGCCCCCCATGGCCACAAGAATCGAACCATTGGGCCAAATGGCCAGCGCAGCTCCCGGGCCTCTTCATCGGAGACCCCATATGCATCTCCAGGGTATCCTGGTGCATCCAAATCGACCGCTGTCAGGAGACTCGGTTCCTCTGGTTCAGGCATTAGTTCCAAGTGTCTTATGCCTTTCATTGTGGCACCGCTTTACGCGACTTGTCATTGGTATTAGAACGGGGCGCTCGTCCGTCTACCGGGTCGCCTAGTTAGGTACAGAAGGAGCAAGACGAGCATCGCGGCGAGGACTAGCCACATGTATTGCAGGTTCGAGTTCTCATCCGAACTGGATCCTAGTTGAGCTTCCCTGACGCAGAATGTCTTCTCTACGGAGTCGTCGTTACAAGATCTCAACTTTCCTGACTTCTCTGCATCGGCTATTTCGAACTGGATGAAGAAAATCTCAGATCCGTCGTACTGTGTGAAATCCATGTTTATGTAGAAGGTTGCTTGTCCCATTCTTGGAACGTCGTTGACTGCGCTTGAGTTAACTCCCTCAAACTTGTCACAATTTCCATCTTCGTCATTATCCTGTATGTCGCTGCATAGTTTGGCCAATAGAGTGACGCCTGTTGCATCCACGTTCCCGGAGTTGGAAACGGTAACCACATAGGTTTCCATGAATCCATACCTTGCAGAAGATGAGCTTCCTCCGAGTAGCGATATTGTATCGCCCTCCAATGAAAGTGAGGGAGAATCAAGCACTAGTGAAATCTGGAAATCATACGAGAAATTAACGGAGTCTACAACTTTGAATTCCATGTTCTCAGAGTATCCATCGGCAAAGTCATCGGAGCTAGTGTGGGTAAGGGTGATGGTAGAGGTGCCAAATGAGAAAGGAGCTACTGGTTGACTCATTGGTCCAGAAACGTCCCAGCCGTCTGGTGGGACAAACTGGAAAGACAGTATCTCGTCGCTGTTACCAAGATTTTCATATGGAATCTCGATGGTGAGCAGTTGCTGTTCGGACTGGAAGAATATGGTTTCCTCGAAGTTTTCTCCAAGTTCAAATCCGGAATATCTTGGAATCTGAACATTCATCTCCGATTGGACGGAATAACCCTGCTGGGTTGCGAACTTAACGAGTATGGAGTGGCCATTGGGGAAGTGGTGTGCCACTGATCGATTTGCAGGAACAACCCTGAGAGTAATATCCGTGTTGGTTACATTGTCAAGTCCCATGGCAAACGAAGTAGATTCCAGCCAGTCCCCCGAATCGTTCTGGAACTCGACCTTCCAGTTCATTCCATCCATGCCCGGAACGGTGGCTGTAACGTCGTAGGTATCGAATGGGTTGTGACCCTCGTATGTTACTGAGAGGGTGAACTGGGCGGATTCGTACTCACAATCTGACTCACAGTCGATGTCCAGGAGGTCTACTTGTATGATTTCTGATGGAGAGACTGATATAGAAATGTCCTGCTTCGAAACGCGCTCTATACTCAGCGTGGTAATCGGAGTGTCTTGGGACGCCCGGATACTAACTCCCTGTCCACCGGAATAAGAGACGTTCCTTCCGTCCTCGTTTAGAATGAATTCGCTAGATGTCCCGATGTTGCCAGTAGGAAGTAAAATTCTCAGGATCCCATCATCGTCGAGATGGACCCCTTCTGACCACGTGATTCCCATCCCCACATTGATCTCTAATTCGTAATCAAATATCTCGGAGAGTTCATGCTCTTCTCCGTCATAGTCAAGCCATTGGGTGTCTAGAAGGAGGTTGCCGCCGATCGAAAGTTCAGATTCCAAGAAGGCCCCATCAACATCTACGATGAAAGACTCAACAGATACCAAGTGCTTGCATTGGGATGAATCGGTGCTAGATGTGTATGCCACCCAACTTCCTGGTTCGAGTGATGCAGACCATTCCCCTGTCCATCCTGAAGAAGGTCCCCCCTGCTTTGCTGCAATGACTCTTTCACGTGAAATCCCATGAGAGGGTATTAGGACAGTTTCCCATTCCCCATTGGTTACGCAATTTTCGTCGACATAGGAGACCGTTCCCGATACTGATACTTCCCCGGCATCGATTTCTATATTATGAACCAAAGAATTCTGCTGCAGTACTATTGAAGAAGATGTGTTGCCATATCCTTCCTTCTCCACATCGATAGTCCATTCGCTCATTGCTGGGAGGAATATAGACCACTCTCCACTTTCTCCAGAGGTAATTTCATGGGACTCCGTCTGAGATTCTTGATCTGCTGAGGTTATTGAAACCGTTGAGTTTGCTAGCCCCTCATTGAGTCCAGGAGAGCCGTCATCGTTCAGGTCCCAGAAGACCTTGCCGCTAAGTTCTACCAGCCTCTGAACTGTCTGGAAAGAGGAGAGGTTCTGAGATACAACTACTCCGGATTCCATCAATGATGTGTTGTCTATGAGCATCCTGATTCCGTCTTGGTTTGTCTGGTTCATCTCGATGTTCCAGAGGCCCGGAGTAGTTCTGATCACTACTGGTTGTTCGAAGCCGACGGCCTCGGCTGTGAAATACCCCAATCCCTCCTGCGAAGTGAATTTGAGATACATTACTTCTATGGATTCGACTTCATGTTCAGTAGACAGGTATACTGAAACGGTGGCTAGTTGGGATGTCTGGAAATTCTCGATTATTCCTGCAGATTCCTGAGAGACAGAGATTGATTCCCTGAGTCCCTCATAGACATCTGGGTATGTCTCGAATTCTTCCACAATCACTATCCATTCTCCTTCGGGCATATATTCTACGAACTTACCGTTTTCGTCAGTAGTATGAGTCTGCTTCCAGCCGCTTTCCAGATTGTGTAGAATGATTTCGTGATTCGCCAGAAGATCTCCACTTTCATTTCTGAATGTTGCGTTTACTAGCCAGAGGGGCTCGAATCCCACAGTCCTAAGCACAATTTCCGAAGAGTCCAACCCGACGTCGAAGATTTCGTTTACATCGTATAGAGTGTCAAAGGGCTCGCCTGCTGAAGCGTTTGCTCTATCGATAACAATTCTGTACTTACCGGGCTCTAGGGATATCTCGGCCCTCCCATCGGTATACCACTCATCGCCCTCAATAGGCACAGAGTAACCGGAACCATTGGAAGTAAGAGGCTTAATTTCGAAAGGATAGGATACCAAAGTGCCATTGGAGACATTGTTGTCACCGCCATCATCCACGAAAAGATCAATTCGGACAGTGCTGTTTTCTGGAAGTATCAAGAGCTCGACATTCACGGTGGTGTTGACTTCCTTCTGAACTGCTGGACCAGTTCCGAGTTCCCCGGCATCCAGTACAAATGTCCAATTTCCCAGAGGCAGAAGAATCTCGAAGAGTCCAGCAGGGGATACCTCCTCCCTCCAGAAACCGGATATATCTCCATCATTGTTACTTGCGATTACATCAACTGGCTCCCACCCAAGGTAGCCAGAATTGTAGGTGTTTGACTCCCTGTTCAGGCTTACTGAGCCAAAAACGACCACAGAGTCCACTAGTTCTATATCCAAAACCGCCATTCCCTCGGAAACAAGGAATCGACTTCCATTTGATAGGAATCCTTCCACTCCCATCATTCTCTCCACGGTTACATCAACTTGCGCTCCTCGAGGTAGTATCACGCTGAAGTTCCCCTCGGAGTCCGTGGTAGATTCAAGAGTGAATCCATCCCACTTGAACGTCACATCCTGGAATGGAATCGTCTGAGTTGATTGATCGGGATTCGCTTTATTGACGGGCATAGTGATGCTTCCATTGACCAATTGGCTGACTTCGAACTCATACGTTGCATCCAATATATCGGTTACACCGACCTCAATAATTTGCCAAATTTGCTTTTCCTCACTCAGGGTGTGGTTTAGTATCCAATTTCCAGGTGAGAGTTCGGCGTGGTATGAACCAGACGCATTATCGAAAGTCGCGGAAACAGGGCTCAGTGTCTGGTTCGCCGGCCGGATCATTATGTCCAAGTCACCTACAGGGGAACCCGAGTCCTCAAGAGTGAAGGAAATATCCGTCATCAGAGGGACCTCGGATGGGAATTCTGCGACTAGTGGATCGTCGGACTCGAAAACAAATGTGGACGATATCTCTGGGAACCCATCGTCATCCACGTCAACTTCGAAGATGTATGAACCCGGCACAATAGGTCCAACCTCGAATGAACCGTCCTGATCCGGCATTACCAAGCATGGTGGGCTCGCAGTCTTTGCACACTCTGAAGATGCGTTTTCGATCGAATCTGTGGTCGGGTAGATGAAAATTGGAGATTCAAGGGCTCGGCCAGAGTGCAGTGAAACTGTACCCTTCATGGCACCCCCAGAAATGGAAATTGGAACCTGTCCAGGCGTGGGATTAATGGGTATTGTAAACGGCGTAGAGAGGTCCACTACTGTCCCATTACCAAAGTCTACTGAAATCGAGTATTGTCCGGGAAGTGCATCGACGATATGGAAGCTGCCCGGTCTTACCATGGGGCCACTGAAGATTCCGGAGCCAGAAAATTTACCAGTCCCGTTTATTGTCCCGAATGATGAGAGGTTTTCTGAAGTGTCAGTCTCAAATGTTCCAGAACCGATGAACGTTGCCTGACTCAGGCTCCTAGTGAATTTGCTCAATCCCTCGGAAGTGAATCTGCCAGTCGCATTTACTGTGCCATTTAGCAAGAAGCTGCCATCTCCAATAGAGCAAGCATCACTGCCGGAGGGAACAGAAGAGTTCGTGCAATCAGGAATCTGTCCAGTGTCGGTTATTGAGCCCACGATCGTGCCCCTTCCTTCGAATTGTCCCTCTCCGGTGACACTGTGATTATCAAATACAGACTGGGTGTGGGTGCCGGTGAATCCTGAGACGGATGCAACACCTTCGGAAACCATTGAGCCGGGGCCAGTGAAAACTACCTGACCTATTCCATCGAACTCTAGTGATTCGCCTTCCATCTCTCCATCGGAGGTTGGTGCCGAGTATGGGGCAATTGCCACTTCTTCGGAGGACGGCGACAGTATGACCGTTGCCCCAATTACGGGTTCCCCGTTGAAATCTAGTTCTCCGGACCAAGTAATCACACCCGAAGCAGTGGAAGGCGAAACGGAAATCGAGGCGTCGATGTGTGACTGGCCGTTGCTGTGACCATCATCACCGGAAATATTGACTATTGTCTCAGATAACCAAGTTGAGCCATACACGTTCCCGAGAATCCCAGTTACAGGGTTGACATTCCTGTTCGTGCTTTTCTCATCCCACAACTCATACATCGAACTACCCAAACCAGACATCATGATCGATGCCCTTCCGGCGTCCAAATCGGGTTCTCCTGAGAATGCAGAGACCTTGATCTTTCCAGCGGGTACGGTGAAGGAGAATCGTCCATTCTCGTCGGCTTGGGTGCTTCCGATAGGTATCCAGTAAGTCCGTGAGTCCCTATCGGTGACTGACCCGTTTTCGTCAGGTTCTTCATCGCCACTAAATGCGTCTCTTTCAATAAGAATCCGAGCGTGCGGAACTGCACCAACTCCATCTAGCGATACCGTTCCTTCGATAGTGGCGCCGCTGTAGTACTTCAGAACCTTCACAAGTCTGTTGGAGTCCTGCCAAGTCCCGCAGGACTGTATCACCTTGTCTCCTGTGGAGTTTAGTTCGCAATGCCCCCCATCCGTTTCATCGTACCAGTTTGAAATTACAAAGTGGTTCATCATTGCCCCGGGGAGTGCCATGGCACCCTGCAAGTAGCTATTGGGTGCACCAGAAATATACTGTGGGGCCAACCATACCGAAGGAGTCTCTGCTAGGCCAGATAATCCAAGCGTTGAAGACCCGTAGCCTACGTATGTCCTCGCGATCATTGTATCGAAGAATGCTGGCAAATGCTGGTAGTCGATGTCAGTCATCTGTATTACTTCACTTCCGGTGATGACTCCAGCGGCCTGGTCCCTGATGTCCGACAGATACTGCTCTTCATACTCCGACTGTGTCATCCTAGCCACATCGTTGTTCCTTGATGTTTCATACGTGGAGGAGATATAGGTCCCGATATCGAGTCCCGACAGTCTAGTAGGGGCGTGGAAAATCCCGGTTGTTTGACCTCGGTGGTAGTTCTGGTAGTCCCCGTAGTATAGCCCTCCCAACGGATAGAGTTTGTTATCCACTGCAAAATAACGAATCTCGTGATTACGATTGATTGTATCCGAAGAACCGTAGTCGGAAACCTCGTAAGCTTCGATCGAGGAGATTCCATCGTAAATGGAGACAAGAGAGGGCAAATCAAAGGCAGTGATCAAGAATGCCTTCATCATGGCAAACTTGGCATTGCTACGATGCAAGTCGGTGGATACATCATCGTAGTCATCGATTAAGTCCGACGTGTACCGGTATCCTGCAAAATCGTAGTGTTCGGGGTTCTCCATTATTTCATATGAGGAAGAGGATGCGCGGGCCTCGTCGAAGAGTCCCATCGCCTCGGACTCGTTGAAGACGGTCTCGCCAAACTGCTCCCCATCATCAAATACCTTCCAGGATTCTTGAGTCTGGGGGATTCCGTCGGAATGTAGAGAATGGCCCCTAAGGAGTTCTGTGTCCCCGTAAACAGCTGAAACCTCCATGGCTCTTTGTAGGACAAACTCCTTTGTGTTTGTCTTGAGAATGGCCTCGAACTCGGACGCCTGCTCAGGAGACATGTGAGACAGTAACACCGACTCAAATTCCGGACTCAATTCTCCTCCGTTTTGTTTCCTATCGCCCTGTGCAAGGGTGGCGATGAACAACGCAAGAACATCTTCCTGTCCTGCTGCCAGTAGCATCGCTCCGCTTTGCGGGATGCCCGACTGGAAGTTGTCTGCAACCGTCGGATGCTGACCGGAAACGAGTGCCTGAAAACCATAGTCCCACCATGATACGAAGGCGGGCCTCTCGCTAAACGGAACTTCAGAGTCCTGCTGCGATAGCCATTCGAAAGCCTCATTCCAACCCTGTTGGTTGAAACTAGGACCAAACGTACCCATGTACCATAGTTGTCCAGATGACTCAGGATCGTATGACTTGCTGTTCAGAACAGAGAAGAGGTTGAAGAAGTCCTGCCTCAGAATATCTGGGGCTATGTTGTATATATCCTCGTCAACATCTACCGCATCTTCCGAGTATCGAGGAATTGCAGAGTCAATTCCGTATGTTGCATGCTGGGAAGAAATGAGCAATATTACCATGAGCATTGCTGGGATTCCGGGGCGGGACTTTGTTGCGGGCCATATTGATCGAAACCTGGTCCGAGGGGTGCCGATCCCCGAGTTCCTCCAGACCTTGGAGAAAGCAGAGAAGTTCGCACTTCCCCATAGCATCGAGATTCCAATGCCGCCAGAGACAGCCATGACTGGTGTTGCGTTCATGATGAATCGTCCAGCCGACCAAGCCATGTATGTCGCAATCAATGCCCATAGTCCCAGAAGGGTCATGCTTGACTTATTTCGTCTAGTTCCACGCCAGAGAAGAACAAAGGCACATCCAATTGCAATTAGGGCTACAATTGGCCCGTATGATGCGAATAGTACCCCTCTATCGGGGGCCTGCGCCTCACCGATTGTATTGAATATCTTATTCTTTGAGAAGTAGAATCCACCTGTGAATAGGATGTCCCATCCATTGTATTTGTCTGCTGCCTGTAGGATGTACAAGATTGCCAGAATAGAGCCGAAAAGAGCGGTTCCGCTAATTATTATCAATAGCCATGGTTTGTCTCGAAATGAGCTTGAAACCCATCCGACTGCGAATGTGAAACCGATGATGTAGAACATAGGCTGCATTCCGCTGGGAGCCAGTAGTAGATTCATCCCCGGCCATGCATAGAATGGTGCTGGCAGAACTATGCAGGTAATCATCATCTGCAGTGCGGCAGAGGTGAATTGCAGACTGTCCCTCCCTCGGAAAATATTGACTGCGACCTGGAATGAGTAAGCTAGGAATAATATCCCGGGACCATAAACGAATCCCTTCCATCCAAGTGCCATTACCGAGAAGGCTATGCCGGACATAGTTGCATTTGCCATCAATTTTGGGTTATTGCGCCATGTTTCCCTCATTCCTGCAATGACGTATAGGGGATTTGGGCTTGCTGATTCGAAGACCTTCTTGTGATCAAGGTTCTCTAAAGCCTTAATCCAGAAGTAGAATGCGATTGCCAAGAACAACATGGCGAACGAATCGTGATCTGCCATTCCCAGAGTAGAGCGGCTCATGTGACCTGGCATCAGGGCAATCAGCCAAGCGGAAATTATTCCCGCGTTCCTGCTATGCACACGCGAGGAGATGCCAGAAATTGGAAATACAATCAGAGCCCCATAAATCGCGGGGAGTACGGCTACTGACCACCATACTGCCTCCTCAGCACTGATCTCTAGGAGCCACGATAGCGCCAGACCACCTAGTGCTAGGGACCATGAGAATAGCGGTGGACGGGGATTTATTCCCCCCATGGGATAAGCTCGATCGTGATCGAAAATCAGATGGCTCCTCTCGGCGATCACATAATCCACGACCCTCTTCATGTACCAAGGGTCAGAGCCACCGGTCATATCCCATAATCCAGTTCCCTGAGCATTCATGGCCGGGATAATGTTCCAAGCGGTTCTAACTGCAAGTGCCGTAACAAATGCCATCCCAACCAAAACAGCATAGGAATGCTCGGCCCACCAAATCCTGAATAGGCCCTTATCACGCTTGGGTGCAATGTCTCCGAATACCCCCCTAGAAGCGAAGAATATCGCAAAGAAGTTCAACCAGAATCCTAGGAAAAACCAAGTGAAAGTACCAATGAATCCATCCTCGGAGAAAAGAGATGGGAGAGTATTGCCAATTTCATGGAGGTGGCCCACAGTGTACAAAAGCCAGTTTATTGCTAATACCGCACCTAAAACATGCCATCCCTCTGATCTAAAGAAGGCGTGGATAGTGACCACTATTGCGGAGAAAACACCCCAAACATATCCCAAATGGCTACCCTCGGAGAATTCTGCGAGGTCTTCCAATCTCCCTAGCCAAACTAGTGGAACGAGGAATGACAGTAGAGCCAGAGAGGAGTAAATCAGTGGCACCTTGCTTTCGGCAACGTCAGGAATTGGGGAGAAGAAACTACCTGAGCCTCTCTTCTGCAGATTTCCTCTGAGCGCCATCAAAACAACAAATCCAAGTGCAATTGATGCTAGCCAAAAAGAGAAGAACGCCGTTCCAATAGCAGTTCTCTGGACATCAATTATTTGGGAAGTAGTTGTACCTGATGAAATCTCGAGGCCCGCAGCATATGTTGCTGAAATGTCTATTCCGATAAATAATGAGAAGAAAATCGATGATTCCTCGAATCTATTGCATTCGTTAAGAATCGCAGAAATGACTCCACTGACGAAGAACATCATCACGAATATGTGATTCACGGGTAATATCAGATTTGCAAGAATAGAAAATACTAGCAAGACCGAAGAAAGTCCGAAAACCCTCAGGCCAGATGAGGGGAGTGGGACTAGGGAAGTTAGTCTTCCAGAAATCGAAGAAATCATTATCGCTATCGGAAGAGAAACGGCCCCAATAACAAAGTCGCCGCCAATCGCCCTTCCTTCCAACATGGATGTGGCAAATAACAACCCCAGCAGGGCAAAAGTGGCGGCCACTGGATATGCAATATCATGCGAATCGAAAAGCCCTGGAGTAGTCTCGCTCTCTTTCTCCATCCCATCCACCGGACCATCAAGCCTAAGGCTCAGCAGCGCGGCGACCTTCACGCTTGTTTTAACCGTTCGTAGAACGGTTGGAAACATAGAGGGCAACAATCAGCATCATATTCACACGGAAAGAGCACGGAATCCGATATCAGAACGGTAATGTGAGCCCTCTAGGGAGATGCCTTCGATTATCTGGTATGAAGCATCAAGTGCTTCTTGCAGAGTTGGTCCCAAACCCGTAGATGAGAGGACCCTACCCCCGGTAGATACCAAAACCCCGGGACTTTCAAGACTAGCCCCAGCCAGATGAACGAAACCGGACACCAGGCCCTCCTCTATTTTGACATCCCAACCAGAAATCTCCCTACCCGTCCGCACATCTCCCGGATATCCTTCTGAAGCTAGTACTACGGTGGATGATTTCATTTCTCTGAACTTGACGTCTACATCAGAAATTCCACCCGAGGCAGTAGCCATGAGGATAATGCCGAGATCAGTCTCGATCAATGGGATTGTCACCTGGGCTTCTGGATCCCCAAGTCTAACGTTGAATTCAACGACCCTTGGAGAGCCATTTGAGTCGATCATGATTCCCACAAACAGGCATCCCCTGTATGGATTAGTCTGATTTCTAAGGTAATGATGCATTGGTTCTACTATTTCTTCCCGAACCCTAGACATTACGGCTGGAGTTGCTATAGGAGCGGGCGCATAAGCACCCATTCCACCCGTGTTCGGGCCCTCGTCTCCATCTAGGGCTCTCTTGTGATCCTGACTCGGGGGCAGCATGACATATCCTGATTCATCCATCAGAATCAGAACTGATGCTTCCTCCCCAGAGAGGAACTGTTCCAAAAGTACGAAGCCGTCTAGTTCGATTGCCTCAATAATCGACTTTGATGCCTCGGTCCGGGATGTCGTAACTGTAACTCCTTTACCTCCTGCAAGTACATCCCTCTTTATCACCCATGGAGGCTCAAATGAGTCCAGAGCAGATTCTATCTCGGAGACTTCGCTGATTACCTCAAAACCACCAGTGGGCACTCCAAGGGACTCCATTAATCTCTTTGCCTTCAACTTAGAACCCTCAAGCATCGCCCCTTCTGAATGGGGCCCGAAACAAGGGATAGAGTGGAGTCTGAGTTTATCGGCAAGTCCAGATACAAGTGGTGCCTCTGGCCCAACGACTACAAGCCCAACATCTAGTTCAATTGAAAGCGAGACTATCGAGTCAATGTCCGATGAAGATACATCGTGGTTGTTGCCGACCATTGATGTCCCAGCATTCCCGGGGCAGCAATGTACCGTTGAAACTGATTCACTTGTAGACAACCCGATCGCCAATGAGTGCTCCCTTCCGCCGCTGCCAACTACCAAGACGTCGAAAGGGCCCACGGCCTGCGCATGTATTGGGACTGATAATGGATTCCAATATACGACTCTGCTAGTATGGAACCGACTTAAGTCCTAGGCGATAACCAATGATATTGAATGCCCTATGCATCAGAGGAGTTGCGAGTAAGAGAATTGCCATTCCAAAAAATAGCTCAGAACTGCCAACTATCGAAGAACTCAGGAATATCTGGCCGAACAAGAACGCAGAAATGGCGAAAGGAAGTGTATCCAGCATTGGGGCTTGAGAGCTTACTTCTCCCTCCCTCTTGTGTCCAAGGCGCCTCTTTATGAATGAGCCAATTGAGTCTCCGACCATGCATCCGAATCCAAGAACCGAACCTAAAACGAAAGCAGCACTCATTTCTCCTCCGAAATAGAACCATCCATCTGAAACAGGATTGGGATTGATTGAGTACTGGCCCAAAGGATCGAGGAAAGGCGCCGAGTTGACACTATTATCCCTAGAAAGGGAGTGAGTAATCATTGCCAAAAGTCCCCCTCCAAAGGTCCCACCTAGTAACCCATTCCAAGTCTTGCCATCTCCTAAGGCCCTATTTCCATCGCCGAGGACCTTCCCCCCATCGATAGGGAAAACCGGGATTCCGGTCAAGTCCGGAATCCACTT
>MDSZ01110355.1_pt1 | contig 40703 bp, 30 predicted proteins | sample 811201 | NCBI WGS metagenome assembly MDSZ01 (sample SAMN05326647, study PRJNA326480) | marine metagenome | isolation source: seawater | place: Indian Ocean: North | collected 2010 | reverse complement strand
TAAGATGGGAGATGCGAACTCGATTATTTTTAAGAACTGCGGAATTTCTGTGGCAAGAAGGGCACACAGCACATGCAACTAAAGAAGAGGCTTTAGAAGAGACGTCAAAAATGATTAATGTTTATGCTGATTTTGCAGAAAAGTTTATGGCAATGCCAGTAATTAAAGGAGTTAAATCAGAAAGTGAGCGGTTTGCTGGTGCGGTTGACACATATTGCATTGAAGCATTGATGCAAGATGGCAAATCGTTACAGGCCGGCACTTCTCATTTCTTAGGACAAAATTTCGCTAAAGCTTTCGATGTAAAATTTACAAATAATAATGGCAAACAAGAATATGTTTGGGCAACTTCATGGGGAGTATCGACTCGACTATTAGGAGCTTTAATTATGACGCATTCTGATGATTTTGGCCTTGTCCTCCCCCCTAAACTAGCTCCTTTTCAGGTGGTTATAATACCAATTTATAAAGGAAAGGATCAATTGAAGATTATAAGCGATAAAGCTCTTGAGTTAAAGAAAAAGCTAGAAAATGAGGGGATTTCTGTAAAGTTTGACAATAGAGACACTCATAAGCCTGGATGGAAATTTGCAGAATACGAACTTAAAGGAGTCCCTATTAGGTTAGCGATTGGTGAAAGAGATCTAAATAATCAAACTGTAGAAGTGGCTAGGAGAGATACTTTAGAAAAAGAAACCTTAAAGATAATGGATATTGAGATAAAGATTAAGAATTTATTAAATCAGATTCAAGATAATTTACACAGGAAAGCCTTAACATTTCGTGAAGAAAAAACATTCATAGCTAATAATTTTAATGAGTTTGAAAAATATATAAAATCCGGAGGTTTCGTATACGCTCATTGGGATGGAACTATAGAGACTGAAAATAAAATAAAACAATTAACCAAAGCAACTGTTAGATGTATCCCTTTTGATAATGAGATAAAAGAAGGAAAATGCATTTTATCAGGAAAACCGTCTAAGCAAAGAGTTTTGTTTGCAAAAGCATATTGAGAATTATGAAAGAAGAAATTATCACTTTATTGAATGAAAAAGCAGGAACCAAACAAGATGTATATAGAAAAACAAAATCAGTTTTTGTCGACTTTCAAACTATTTTGAAAGAGATAGCAAAAGAATTACAGTCTTTAATGAAAAAGAGTGATGCTAGTATTAAAGTTTCCTATTCATCCAAAGGTAGTTTTGAAGCCCAATTGAAATTATCTGGCGAAACCCTGTTATTTCATATGCATTCTAATGTTTTTGATTTCCCGCCATCCCATGCTATAAAAAAAACAAGCTATATCAAAAAAGACAATTTAAGAAGTTTCTGTGGAGTTATCAATATATATAGCTTCTTATCAGATTCTTTAAAATATAATCGGTTAAATGATGAAGGTTATCTGGTTGGTAGAATATTTATTAATAAAGACAATCATTTTCTTGTTGAAGGAGAGAGGCAGTTAGGATTCTTGTTTTCTGATTTTGAGAGACAAATAATTGATAAAAAACATATAGAATCCATTGTAAATGCTGCAATTATGTTTGCACTTAGTGAAGATTTAATGATACCAAATTTCAAAGATGTTCAAACTGTAATTGTACATCAAATACTTCAAATGAGTAATAATCAAAAGATTAAAACAGCAAAAAGATTAGGTTATAAATTTTCTCATGAAAATAAATAATTAATGATTTTGTAAATGTTATAAAAAACTCTAGATTTGCAAACTCATTTTTTTGAGAAAAGGCCCGGTCGTCTAGTGGTTAGGACGCCAGGTTTTCATCCTGGTAACCGGGGTTCGATTCCCCGTCGGGCTACAAAATATATAGATTATGGCAAACCATTTATCTGCATTAAAAAGAATACGACAGACTCAAACTAGAAGAGCTCTTAATAGATATCAGCATAAAACTACTAGAAATGCTGTTAGGAAATTACGTTCACTGACTAGTAAGAAAGAGGCGGCAATAATGCTTCCAAAAGTTTGCAGTATGCTTGATAAGCTTGTGAAAAGAAATATTATTCATAAGAATAAATCGGCTAATTTAAAATCAAAGCTAACAAGATATGTTAGCTCAATTAAATAGGCTTAATTTTTTTCTATCTTACTAAATAAATTATTGTAAAAAGCCTATTTTTACATAAGCCAATCTATATAATAGATGAAAATCATAAATATTGGTTCTCAAAATTCAATTTTAAATCACTTTATACAGGAGATTAGGGATGTTAGCGTGCAAAAAGATTCTTTAAGATTTAGGAGAAACATTGAAAGAATTGGAGAGGTTTTTGCTTATGAGATTAGTAAAAAACTTACATATATCGATAGAGAAATAACTACTCCACTAGGAATATCAAAAGAAAGACTGATAGAAAGTAAACCAGTCTTATCTACAATCTTAAGAGCTGGACTACCTCTTCATCAAGGTCTGCTAAATTATTTTGATCAAGCCGACAATGCATTTATTTCTGCATACAGAAAACATACTACAAAAATTGATTTTGATGTGCATATAGAATATCTTTCCTCTCCTGACATTAACAATAGAGAAGTGATTTTATGCGATCCTATGCTTGCAAGCGGATCTTCAATGATACTAGCTTTAAAAGCTCTAAAAACGAAAGGTATCCCAAAGCATGTTCATATAGTTAGTGTTATAGCAAGTTCAAAAGGATTGGACTACATAAGGAATAACATCTGTATTAACAATTATACTGTTTGGATTGGAGCGGAGGATAAAGAAATGACAAAAGAATCCTATATAGTACCTGGCCTTGGAGATGCAGGAGATCTTGCTTTTGGTCAAAAGAAAGATTAGTTCTTTAAAAATCACTTACAATCTATGATTCGATATATTTTCTTTGACTTAGATAGAACTTTATGGGATTTTGAATCTAATGCTAAAGAAACATTGGAAGAGATATTTCAATTTTTTTCACTTAGAAATTTAGGAGTAAGTAGTTTAGATAGATTCATTACCACATATAGATTTCAAAATGAAAAATTATGGTCACTGTATAGGGATGGAGATATTGAGAAAGAGTTTCTTCGAGATATGAGATTTAAATTTACTCTTGAAAAATTTGGTGTAAATAATAACTCACTATCTAAAGAAATAGGCTTATATTATATCAATAACTGTCCCTTAAAAACAAGGTTATTTTCTAATTGCCTTGAAACTCTTGAGTATTTACATTCAAAATATGAGTTAAATATAATTACTAATGGATTTGAAGAAGTCCAACATGTGAAGTTAAAAGAATCTAAATTAGATACTTTCTTTAAAAATGTTATTACTTCTGAAAAAGCAGGAGTTAAAAAACCTGATCAAAGAATATTTCAGTTTGCATTAGATAAATCACATGCTTTGAAAGAAGAAAGTATAATGATAGGAGATGATTTATTTGCCGACATCTTGGGAGCAAAGAATTTTGGAATGCAGCAAGTTTATTTTAATCCAGAGAAAAATGAACATGATGAGATTATTACATATGAAATTACTTCTCTAAATCAGTTAGTAAAGATATTTTAAATCCTACTTTTTTTAATTCTTCCCAAAATTGCGGATAAGACTTATCAACCGTCTCTATGTTGTTAATAATAACTTCATCTAAAACTAACGCAAGAGGAGCAAGACTCATAGCCATTCTATGATCATCATATGTATTAAATATACATGATTGACTATTAGAGATATTTTTCTTGAATACTTTTAAAGAGCTTTTTTCAATTTTAACATCAGCCCCATACTTTGTCATTTCCATTGATAATGATTCAAGTCTATTGCATTCTTTTATTGGCAATGTATTTAAGCCATAAAAAAATGTACTTTCTTTTTGCAGTGATTTCGAAACAATAAGAGGAAGAGAAACATCAGGAGTATCTTTTAGGTCGTATTCTTTTATTTTATTATAACTTAACTTTTTAGTAACATTTAATCCTGTAGAATTATAATTATATTTGAGTGAATTAAACATTTTCTCCGCAGCACCATCTCCTTGAATAGTCTCTTTATTTAAATTATAGATATCTATATCTGCTGATTTTGATAAATGTGCAATTTCTAACCAAAAACAGGCTGAACTCCAATCGTTTTCAATAGTAATATCTTTTGGTTTGTAATTTTGATTCTTTATCTGTATAATGTTTTTTTTCCATGTATACAAAATCCCAAAATGACTCATTAATTTTAAAGTCATTAGAATATAAGGCTTAGATACAATACTACCTATCATCTTTATTGTTATCCCCTTTTTCAAAGATGGTCCAATTAACAAAAGAGAAGATATAAATTGACTACTTACCTCAGCATTTATTTCTACTACCCCACCAAGCATTTTTTTCTTTTTTATATTAATAGGAGGGAAGCCTTCCTTTTTTTCAAATGATATATCTGCACCAAGATGATTTAAGGCTTGAACCAATTCTTTTATTGGACGCTCAATCATCCTCCTGTTTCCCGATATTCTGATATTTTCTTCACTTAACGCAAAAAATGAAGTTAGAAACCTCATAGCTGTACCTGCATCTTTAGTATCAATATTTCTAGATTTAGAATTTAAAATATCACTAAGGATTTTAGTATCTCTTGCTTGGGATAGATTATTTATCTTAAATACACCTTTGCATAACTTTTTAATAATCAACACTCGATTACTAATACTTTTAGATGCAGGTAAAGAAACAAGTCCTGAAACGATCTTAGTAGGATGACTGATTTTGTATTTCATTCCATTCTTTGTAATTATCAATTGAGCATTTCCCAATCCCATCTAGTAAGGAAAGACTGATTTTATTATATAGATTTTTTTTATCATTAAAAATCCAACTCTTAAGATCTTGAATTTTAGGAATTGATAGTTGTGGGTAAATTTTTTTAATAAAAGTTTTAATTGAATTTTTTTCATTCTGACTTAGCTTAGACAATTCTGATTCTATGATAATTCCTAACGCAACAGCTTCTCCATGTAGTATTTCTTGATTTTTGGACAGATAAAAGCTTTCTATTGCGTGACCAAAAGTATGTCCAAAGTTTAATATTTTTCTTAAACCTTTATCAAATGGATCTTTTTCTACAATTGTATTTTTGATATATATAGACTGAGTAATTATTCTCTTCCAATTAACGTTCTCTAAATCAATTTCAAGAAGTTCATTCCAGTATTTTCTATCAAAAATTAATGCATGTTTTATGCATTCTGCAAACCCAGAAAGAAGATGCTTCCGTTCAAGTGTATCAAGAAATTTAATATAAATAAATACAAAGATAGGATTGTTAAAGACTCCAATCTGATTTTTATAGTTGTTAAAATTAACACCAACTTTGCCTCCAAATGAAGCATCTGTCATAGCAAGGAGAGTTGTTGGTATGTTGATGAAATCAACCCCTCTTTTATAGGTGCTAGCTGCAAACCCACCAATATCACAAACCACACCTCCTCCTAAGTTAATAATTAACGAATTTCTGTCAAATGAGTTATCACTTAGTTGTTTCCATATTTCTTGACAAATAAGTATATTTTTATTCTTTTCACCTGAGTTAATTTCAATGATTTTCGCTTTTTCAAGATTAACATTTTTTCTTACAAGCAAAGATAGGCAGCTCTTTCTTGTATTTTCATCTACTATGATTGCGCATTTACTGTAGGTATTAATATCAAAATCTATGAATGATTTATTGCTAATATGTATGGGATAAGATTCTTTTTTTAATGTTTCCATTCTGTAATTTCTCTAATCGGAATTCCAGTACAGCCATTCGGATAAGATATTCCTAAAAGAGTACTAATTGTTGGGGCAATATCTTGAATATAAACAAGCCTATCCAACTTGCCTTTAGGGATAAATTTTCCAGAAAAAATAAGGGGAACATGAGTATCATAACTAAATGATGAACCATGAGTTGTCCCGCCACTTTCCCAGCCATCACCAATCCATCCAATATCTAAAACGATAATGACGTCTCCTGATCTTTTTTGACTGAACCCTCTTTGAATTAATGCATGAACCGAAGATCCATTATATGAATTTTCAGTCATTTGTTTGGCAGTGAAAGTGTGTTTTATTCCTTTAATTTTTATCAGAAAATCAGCACAAAAATCTTGTATTTTTCTAATAGAGATACCATTTTCATTGATTAAATCATGGTTTAAGAAAAATTGTCCATTTGAAAAATTATGAATCCAATCCCCATTTCCATATTTTGACCTAAGAGCGGCTTCTAACGATTGCTGACAAGAGGCTTTGTCAAAATAGCCTGCTGGAATTTTCCTTTTAGTAAGCTCATGCGGCTCTGAAACAACCCCATGATCTGCCGTTAGAAATATGATAGCATTATTTAATCCAATATTCTTATCAATTACCTTTAGTAATTTAGCAAGATCTTTGTCAAGTTTTATGTATGTATCTTCAATTTCTGCAGAATGAGGCCCATATTTATGCCCTATATAATCTGTCGATGAGAAGCTAATAGACAGGAAGTCTGTATTTCCATTTTTTCCTAATCTCTCTTTCTCAATAATTTTAATAGCTAGTTCATTTAATATTGTATTTCCATATGGAGTTGTTTTGATAGCCTTTGGCCCTTTTTCTTCAAGAGCTTTTTCTAAATCGTGGTTAAATTTATTTTTTACAACCCAATTGCCATTTAACCAATCTGTTGCAGTAGTGGTTGATTGATAATCAACTAACCATTTAGGTAATTTATCCATATAATAGCTACTAGTTATCCATTTACCTTCATTATCCATCCAATATGCAGCATTAGCAGAATGACCTGAAGCCAAGATTGCTCCTCGGTCTTTTAAAGAAATGCCAATTGTTTTTGTGTTTTCATTGAAAAGTTTCATTTGATCAGCAATAGTACTACTTAACATATGATGAGGAGACATTTTTCCATCATCAGAAAGTATATCAATTGTTTGATCATGGCAATTACACACCGTCTGCATCTCCCCATCTCCTGCGCAATAGATAGATTTTTTACTTTCTTTATCAAACCAATTATTAGCAATTATACCATGTATTGCAGGAGTTGTTCCAGTGAAGATACTAGCATGTCCAGGACCAGTAAACGTTGGTGCATAGCTAAAATTAGCATTTCTACATAAGAAACCGTTATTAATCAAACGCTTAAAACCATCCTCTTCAAATTTGTCCCAAAACCTATAGATATAATCATAACGCATTTGATCTATGACAATTCCAACTATTAATTTTGGAGAATTATGAGAATTAGAATTTGTCTTTTTTTGAGCATTCAAAATAATTGGGAAAAGAAGTATATAAAGAATAATTCGTTTCATATTTAGATTTTTTTTGATTTATGATTTTTAAATTGGTATACTGCGATAGATAAAAAAATGGCTACAATAACGTCAAGAATTGGATCTGCATTTGGAACACCAAAGTTCCATATTATCACTAACAACAACCATATGGTCCAAATAGCATCAAATTGCTTCATTAGTGAATATTTTTAATAATTTATAGGAAAGCAAACTTACAAAAAGACCCCAGAACATACCTCCAATAATATCAATAGGAAAGTGAACTCCTAAATATATGCGACTAAAACCAATAATAGCAGCCCAACTATATAGAAAAAAGAATACTTTTTTATTTCTAAAAATAAAGGATACAAAAAAGGCAATTGCAAAATGATTAGCAGCATGTGAAGATATAAACCCATATTCACCACCGCAATCATCTGCCACAAGCCTGATCTCTTTTTGAATCTGCTCAATATGACACGGTCTTTTATTTTTGATTTGATTTTTAAAAACATAAACACTTCCTACATCTGCGCAAAATATTAGAAGAGCTATAGATATCACTATTTTTAATATATGTTCTTTGTATTTATTGAAAAGAAAATAAAGTATAATAATATAAAGAGGAATCCAAACAATTTTGTTACTAAAAAACAACATAATTGGGTCAATTTCACTGAAGCCACTTCCGTTAATTAAAAAGAAAGTGTAATAGTTTAATGATTCTAGCCAATCTATCATGTAATTGGATTATTTATTGTCTTCCATAGGAGTTTTTTTAATTCTTTTATTCCATTGTTTGCTATTGAAGATATAAAAACACTATCAATATTGCCAGGAAGCTCTTTACTTATCTCTTTTTTTAACTCATTATCTAGCATATCCGATTTGCTAATTGCAAGAATACGGTCTTTATCTAGCAAATCGGGATTGTATTTTTTTAATTCATTAAGCAGAACCTCATATTCTTTTTTAATATCCTTAGAGTCCGCAGGAACTAAAAATAAAAGAGTAGAATTTCTTTCTATATGCCTTAAGAACCTCAATCCAAGACCCTTACCTTCAGCTGCTCCTTCAATTATCCCTGGAATATCCGCCATAATAAAAGATTGATTGTCATAATGAGACACGATACCTAGATTTGGAACTAGTGTAGTAAAAGGGTAGTTGGCAATCTCAGGCTTTGCTGCAGAAACTACTGATAGCAATGTAGATTTTCCTACATTAGGAAATCCTACTAACCCAACATCTGCTAATATCTTTAATTCCAAAATAAACCAACCTTCTGTACTATCTATTCCTGGTTGCGCATATCTTGGAGATCGATTCGTAGGCGATTTAAAGTGAGAATTTCCTTTGCCTCCCATGCCCCCTTTTATAAGAATCTTTTCTTGCTTATCTTCAGTAATCTCAAACAAAATCTCATTTGTGTCAGCATTTTTTGCTATTAGGCCTAAAGGAACTTCGATAATCGCATCTTTTCCATCTTTTCCATGCTTATGATTACTACTTCCTGAACCACCATGACCAGCAAAAATATGCTTCTTATATTTAAGATGTAGAAGCGTCCACATTTGAGAATTTCCTTTCAAGACAACACTACCTCCACGACCTCCATCCCCACCATCTGGACCTCCTTTTGCAGTAGTTCGATCTCTTAAGAAATGAGCAGAACCCGGACCTCCTTTGCCAGATCGACAAAAAATCTTAACATGGTCTACAAAGTTAGAATTTTTGACTTTCACTAGAGTTCTCTAACAACTTGATTAAGTTTTTCTGCTATATCTTGAATGTTTCCCGACCCTTCTACCTCTTTTAATTTATTTTGCTTACTATAGTAATTTTGAACTGGAGCCGTTTTTTCATTATACTGCTTAATTCTATTTGTAATAATCTCTTCACTCTGATCGTCAGCACGCCCTGAATCTTTTCCTCTAGCAAGCAGTCTTTTGATGAGTTCTTTATTATCAACTTTTAACGAAAGCATTGTCGAGATTGTAGTATGCTTATCTGACAAAAGGTTGTCTAGAGCCTCTGCCTGAGCTGTTGTTCTAGGGAATCCATCAAAAATAAAACCATTTGAATTAGCATTCGCATCTAGCTTTGATGATATCATTTCAATTACTATCTCATCAGGAACCAGAAAACCTTTATCCATAAGTTTTTTGGCTTTAATTCCTAAAGCACTTTTTTTAGCAATCTCTTCTCTTAACAGCTCTCCAGTTGATAAATGTATTAAATCAAATTTTTTTACAATTAGCTTCGCTTGAGTTCCTTTTCCTGATCCAGGAGGTCCAAATAATACTAAGTTAATCATTTTCTATTTTTTAAGTTTATAAATATGTGGCAAATTACGTCCAATTTCATCATAATCCAAACCATATCCAACAACAAAATCATTAGAAATTTCTTTTCCTACAAAGTCTATCTTAATTTTTTTAGTATACGCCTCAGGCTTATATAATAAAGCAGCAATTTTTATTTTAGACACATTATTTTCTTTTAACATGAATATGATTTTTTCTAGCGTATTTCCTGTGTCAATTATATCTTCTAAAACGACAATGTTTCTTTTTGATATGTCTTTATTAATTCCAATCAACTCATTCACTAATCCGGTAGATTTTGTTCCAGAATATGAGGAAAGTTTAATAAAAGATATTTCTGCATTAGGAATAGTTATTTTTCGCATTATATCTGCAGCAAATAAGAATGACCCATTCAAAATTGCAAGAAAAATAGGATTATTGAGCTTACTAGAGTTAATTTTCTTAGCAAGAATATTAATTATTTCCTCTATTTCTTCTTGTGAGATAAATTTCTCAAACAACTTATTATTTAAATTTACCTCTTCCATTTTCTTACTCAATACTTAATTTTTTCTTAACTGTCCCATCATTATAGATATAAAATAGAGGATTATTTCCTTTTTTCACTGCAGCCCTTCCTAATAAATCTACAATTTTTACGATCTTTTTTTCTTCATTGTTTAAATTAGTTATTGTGGTAGTTCCAATGCACGGAACTTCAACCTCTATATTATAATAGAAATAATAATAGCCTGGGGAGGAGGCGCTAGAATTAGTGATACTAATTACCCCTCCAATATCATATGGATAATTAGCTCCTGAATTATTTCTATAAAGCCCGGAGTTTGCCGAAGCTCCCAATTGTAAATCAAATCCGATTGGAACTTCGAAATTTAAATCTAACCTTTGCTGACCTATAGCTAACGTATGAGTTGTGTCATCTAAAATTATACCGTTATTATCTCTAAGCTCAAATGTTATAGTGTTAACAGATTCAGAATAGAAAACAGCTGATTTTATAATACAATTTTCACTAGAATTAAATATCAGATGCTGACTACCAGTAAAATATCCTCCTGTAGAAAATAGATTATCTAAAGCACCACCAAAAGCAATAGATGTATTTGCAGATGGATTATAGTTAGAAGCTGTAGGGTTATCACATCCTAAAATTGCAGCAATACAGCTACCATTGTCATAGCAAGCCATGGAATCATAATTTAAAGCTAATGGATCGGTACATCCTGCAATATAACAACATGAACCATCGTCAATAACAGCTTGGCTTGAATAATTAACCGCTAAAGGATCTGTGCATCCACAATCGTTAGTTAATTTATATGCATAGACATTTAGAGGGTATGAACCTGGAAATGTATTTGTATTTTGCCCGAGCAAAAAATATACATTACAATCTATAACAAAACAACCTGGAGCCCAGATAGCATCTCCTGGATGAGATGGAAGTTGAGTCCAGCTGTCTGTTAAAGGATCGTATTCCCAAAATTCCCCTTCGTCAAGAGGAGAATGATCATCACCATCTCCACTCAAAACATACCCTTTTCCATTAAATGAGAATTGGGTTCCTGCAACTCTACTTTCAGATGGAAAATTAGCCAACTGTACCCATGTGTCATTGCTAGGATCATATTTATAGAAATCATTGTATATATAAGAGCTAGCTGATGGATTACTACCAGGCCCTGGAATACTTCCATGACCAAAGCCAACATAAGCGTAATCACCAATGCTAAAATAAAAAGGATGATGCCTATCATTGCCAGGCAAGTCTGATTTTTGAATCCATGCGTCATTAACAATATCGTATTCCCACCAATCTCCTAAATTACCGTTATTATTACTACCGCATCCCATGTATATCTTATCTCCAACCACAACCATTGCAGGATGGTTTCTTCCAGAATAAGGAAAGTTAGCCTTTTGAGTCCAGCTATCATTTGTCATATCATATTCCCACCAGTCATTTGGATAACCGTTAAGATCAGAACCTAATCCCATATACGCCTTTTCGTTATATGTAACTCCATATGAATAACCTCTTACTCCTCCAGGAAAACTATTTAGCTGTACCCAGCTATCTGTAGCTTTTTCCCATCTATATACATTGTCTGTGTTACTTCCAGTGACAACATAACCATATTGACTATTTGAGAATGTAATTGGGTGATGAACTCCTGCGTAAGGAAAAGTTGTATTTTGTGTCCAATTTTGAGCAAAAAACAGTATTGGACATAACAATAATATACTAATTAATATTTTTTTCATTTTATCTTCCAATTTGATGAATTTATATCTATTTCTATTGTTTCTGAAGCAGTAATTTTTACAGATTTGTAGGCTGTTCCATTTTTTTCATTATAAGGCCTATGTTCGTTGTCACAAAAAGGTAACAACTTGCTCAATCCGCAAGAACAAATACTATATTTTCTATCTTTATGAAGTTTTATTTTTACCATATCATTGACTCCATTTTTTTCTTAATAATAATTGTTTTTCTGTAGTATTTTTAATTTTTACAAACTCTAGTAATTTGTAATAATTTCCGATTTTTAATGTGATTTCTTTTTCTGAAAATTTCTTTTTTATTGTAAAGACTATATCTTTTTTAGCTTTCTTTAAATAATCTGTCAAAGGCTTATTAATTTTTTTTCTGTTAATTAGTGAGATTTCATCTAGTGGCGCTATTTCATTTTTGTCTGCAATAGAATCTGGCTCCACCATTTTTATAATAATCTTATCTTTTTCTTTTACAGAAATAAATCCAAAATATTGTGCAGTTAAATTAGGATTATTTTTTTCTTCAAGATCTAAACCAACTATTTTTAAGGCTTTTTTTAACGTAGGAATATAGCTTTTTGTATTGTAAATTTGATTACTAAAAACTTCTCGAACTTCAGCTCCTCCGTATTTTATACAAAGATTTTTAAAATCCTTTTCTGTATAGCCTTTTCTGTTAAAAGTTAGAAACATGTCTTTCATAACAGAATGTAGTGAGCGCATTCCATTCGTGTTATTAATAATAAACAGATCTATCATAAGCATACATAATGCAGCATCAGCATAGATAGAAATTTTTCTATTAGGAATTCCTAATTTATATCCATCTAACCAGCTATCAAATCCGCTATCTGCAACAGACATATTTTCCCTACCATAATTTATCAAATGCCTCTCTAAATTCTGATTTTGTGTTTTAATAAATTCACTCCAAGTGAATACCCCAGAATTCAATAACATTAAATCTCCCATATATGTTGTCACTCCTTCAGCAACGAAACCTGTTTTAAAATAATTTTCTTTTGTATAGTCATATGGGTACATTTCAATGGGACGTATTGCCTTAATATTCCATGTGTGATAAAGCTCATGTGAGCTGATGCCAAGTAAATCTTCATATCTTTTATTATTTAGTTGATTACCTGGACCAAGTAGAATAACTGTATTACTTGAATGCTCTACTCCATGGTAAGATTTGTAAGGAGTTATCTGAAATAGAAAATGATATTCCTTTTTAGGAAATGAACCAAAATGTTGTATCTGACTTTTTGTAAACAACTTAAAATCTTTTATAATTTTTTTCCAATCTGGCTTACAAGGCCCTTGAAACCATACATAGAATCTTATACCTTTAACGGAGTATTCTTTTTTCTGGATGGTGCTTGATGCGATTAATGGAGATTCAGCTAAATCATCATAAGAATTTGCTAGTAAAGTATGTTTTTTTAGTTTTTTCAAACTGCATGCTAGTCGATATTCTTTAGGTATATCTAGTTGAATTTGATACTTTTCATTTTCTCTTCCAACAATATAGTGACAGCAGTTAACCGGATTGATATATAATTGATTTTTATCCAAATAACTTCCTCCGGCATCTAGTTGATTAGCATAATACCTGTATTTTATAATAACTTTTTCTACTCCTACCGTCTTAACCTCCCATAGGTCTTTGTTAATTTTTCTAAATACCAATTTTTTTCCATAAGAATCATAAGCATCCCATTTTTGAATATTTTGTGCATAATTTGCCAACTCATACCTACCAGGACGCCACGAAGCTAATTGCAACAGTATCTTTTTTTCTGATTTTACCTCTAAGCTAAGATTAAAATCTATAAAATGATCGTATGCTTTTTTGTATGAAATTAAATAATGTATCATTTCTAATATAGAAATACAAAAATACATTTATTTTATACTAAATACCTATACTTTATTATCTATACTTATTTTAGATTTTAAGACTGCATCTTATCATCTTTATTATTATTTTTGTCAAAAAAAAAATATGAGAAAATATTTACCTACGCTTTCTGAATTAATTGATAGACTTTCGATAGCACAGTTAAAAGAAGTTTTTATACCAGAACATAAAAAAGAATATGCTCAAGAGATTAATGATATAGTTCATGATATTCAAGAAACTTTAGATGAAAATAATGGTCAGTTAACCGCTGAAACTATTAGGGCAATTGTAGTTTTATCTCAGATGAATCTACACATATGGCATAATGAATCAAATTATAGAAGAGGAATTAAGGAAGGTAATAATCTTGAGCTCACACATGGAATAAATGGTATTAGAAATACTGCTAAAAATAAAATACAAGAAATTGTTGGAGGAAGAAAAGATTATAAGATTGATTGTTTAGCTGCAGAGTTTAAGGACTGGGAGATTTCTTGGTAAAATATTAATTATAGAAATAATAGATAAATATGAATTTTGATTTAATTGTAATTGGAAGTGGGCCTGGTGGCTACGTGACTGCTATCAGAGCTTCACAATTAGGACTTAAAACTGCTATAGTTGAAAAAGAGAGTCTTGGAGGTATTTGTTTAAATTGGGGATGCATTCCCACAAAGGCATTATTAAAAAGCGCTCAAGTTTTTGACTATATTAATCATGCTAGTGATTATGGTATTAAAGTGAATAATCCTGAGGCAGATTTTTCTGCGATTATATTGAGAAGCCGAGAGGTTGCCAATGGAATGAGTGGAGGCATATCTTATTTAATGAAGAAAAATAAGATTGAAGTTTTGAATGGTTTTGGAAAAATTGAAAAAGGAGGAAAAGTAGTGGTTGAGAATGAGGGTAAAAAAAATACTTACAATACAAAAAATGTTATTATAGCTACAGGAGCAAGATCTAGAGTGCTTCCAAATTTACCGCAAGACGGTAAAAAGGTTATTGGATATAGAGAAGCATTAGTACTAAAAGAAGTTCCAAAGAAAATGATTATTGTAGGCTCTGGCGCTATCGGTGTTGAGTTTGCATATTTCTACAATGCTATGGGTTCAGAGGTGACAATAGTAGAATATCAAGATAATATTGTTCCTGTTGAAGATATAGATGTTTCTAAGCAATTACGCAGAACTTTTAAAAAGTCAGGAATAAATATTATGACCGGATCTTCTGTAGAAAAAGTAGATGCTAGTGGAGATAATTGCAAAGTTTCTGTAAAAACAAAAAAAGGAGAAGAGGTTTTAAATTGTGATATTGTTTTATCTGCAGTTGGAATAGAAGCAAATATTGAAGGTATAGGATTAGAGAATTTAGGAGTCAAAACAGAAAATGGTAGAATTATTGTAGATGATTTTTATCGTACGAATGTATTAGGAGTATATGCAATTGGAGATGTCCTTGCCACTCAAGCATTGGCACATGTAGCTTCAGCAGAAGGGATTATATGTGTAGAAAAGATTGCAGGGCATAATCCAGATCCAATGGATTACGGCAATATTCCTGGCTGCACTTACTGTTTACCCGAAATAGCATCTGTTGGAATGACAGAGGAAGCTGCGAAAGCGGCTGGCTATGAAGTTAAAATTGGAAAGTTTCCGTTTACTGCTTCTGGAAAGGCGTCAGCTGCGGGACATAAGGATGGATTTGTAAAGGTAGTTTTTGACGCGAAATATGGAGAATGGCTTGGTTGTCATATGATTGGCTACAATGTAACTGAGATGATTGCAGAAGCCGTTGTGGCTAGAAAATTAGAAACTACTGGCCATGAGATTTTAAAGTCTGTACATCCTCACCCGACAATGAGTGAAGCAATTATGGAAGCTGTTGCCGATGCCTATGGAGAGGTAATACATACCTAGATTTTTTTAAAAACTAATAGAGGATTATTTTTTTTCTTTTAAATTTTATTCCGGTTTTTTCAATATCAATGAAATACACTCCTTTTGGATAATTTTTTAGACTTAACTGATTGTTTTCTGCATTTACATTTTTTTCAAAAATTTTCGTTCCCAAAGAATTATAAACAGATATACTAATATTTTCTATATCTGACCTAATGTTTACTATATCATCAGTTGGGTTAGGGTAGAGGTATATGTTATTTGAGATATCTATATCTTTATTGTTTAAAATATTTTGACCAGCTATATTTACATTATCTAAGAAGAATCTATTCCCGTAATCATTTATCGCAACAAATCGTATCATAATCGTATCTCCGTTGTATCCAAAATTTGATAAGTTAATACTATCCGTTTTCCAAGAACCACAGGTTGGATACCATGGAGATCCTACATAAGAAGTTGTTTGTAAGTCAGAACCATAAGCGCTATATATAGAATCCCATGTTGCTCCGCAATCTATAGAAATATCAATTCTAAAGCCATCATTGTATCCATTTGCATAGCCTGAATAAGCATAATCATATGTTAAAAAGTTTTGTGCAGCTAAACCTGAACCTAAGGCTATTTTGTTACTTATCAAATAAGCCTCTTTTCCCCTTTGATTAATCCAATAGTGATTTACATAAGCTACGGTAGATGGAGAGCAATTTATACCAGTATCTACAACTATTTTTTGCCATGAAAAGCTATTGGAAGATAATTTCCAAGATATGGGAGGAAACATAGAAGATTCAAAATCTTGTTTATATTTCAAAGTGTTAGTGATAGTTGAAATTGTATCCTTATAATAAATAAGCTCATTAATCGTCTGAGTATTACTACCATATATATCCGTGACTTTTAAACTAACATTATATTTTCCAGGAGCAGAATACACAACAACTGGGTTTTCAAGTGTAGAACTTGAAGGGATTCCTCCAGGAAATGACCATAGCCATGATGCGCTATTTACTTGAACTGCAGAATGGTCAGTAAAATATACAGTATCATTAAAGCAATCTATCTCTAATTTGTCTGCTGCTATTTGTGCTGAAGGCGGGGTGTTTTCATATAAGTCTACTTGATAAACACTTCTATTGGTTCCATTAATCAAAAGACCTTCTCTATAATATGGTACTAATTGAGTAGATAATGTCTTTAATGGTAAATTAGCATCATATTTAATCCAATCATTCATATTATTGTTCCGATAATAAACAGAATTTCTAGTTCCTAAGTACACTCCACCATCGCTACCTCTATGATGTTCAATATTTGTTGGCTTATCCCCATCTAAAATAGGAGTCGTTAGATTAATCCAGGACTGACCTCCGTCTACAGATTTAAACACTTTATAACCGTCAATAAAAGAATAATTTCCACTTTGTGTACATCTTGCAATCCAGATAATATTTTCATCATAACTACTTACTGTAATATCAAAAGGTCTCCATGTGCTTCCATTTTGCGTGTTTGAATTTGGAGTAATGTCTACCCAGTTTTTACCACCATCTCCAGTACGATAAATCTTTTTGTCATCCCACCATCCAGGCCAAGTCGCTACATAAATAACCTCTGGATTACTCCAAGCAACTTCAATAGAGGTTATTTTTGCATTAAAATGATAAATAGCTTCAAAAGAAGAACCATTATTTTTTGACAACCAAAGCGTAGTATCATTACCTGAATATATCCAGTTATGACATCTTGGATCAAATTCTAACTGTGAAGATTCACCAATTATATATGATGCGTTTGGCTGTTTGTCAATAGAAAAAGAAGAAAGAGGAATAGCCCTATCTCCCGAAAGAATTTTTCCACCCCCATCATGATACACCTGTCTTGGATTTCCAAAATTTACAAATCCTCTAATATTATCCCCTCCTTGCGTTGATAACCAATCATTTATGTACGTTGAATTATCTTTTAACAAAGTTCCATTATGATATGTTCCTCCTAACATTACACCTTCATCTTTAAATCCAGAGCCAAATCCCCAAAAATCTGTACCTGCAATACCAAGCATTTTTTTATAAATACTATCTCCTGAATTGCTTGAATAAAAAACACCACCATCACAAGCAAACCAGAGATCATTCCCAAAATAGTTTATATCATGTATATCTGCATGCACATATCCTTTTTTATGAGGCTCGCTCCATTTTGCAGGACATGTAAAAGTCACTCCGTCATCAAAAGAAATCCAATGATTTACACCTCCAACATGTATCATATTTTCATCCCATGGATTAATTGCAAGTGCTAAATCGTAATAATATTGACCTCCATCATCTAGGCCACTTGGTTGCCATCCCATTAAATTAATATTGTTAGTATCAGGAACTCCTGCTGGATAAGGACCACAACATCGAAAAGTCCAAGTTTCACCTTTATCATAACTAATATATATGCCATATAAACCACTACCTCCATTAGCACTTCCTGTTGCAAGTGCAACAATTTTATCAGGATTTGCCGGAGTTACTGCAATTTCGGTTCTTTTTTGCTCATCTCCATTTGCTGGCATAGGCCAACCATTTGAGAATAGAGTTAGATTATCACCTCCATCATTTGATCGATAAAATAAAGTGCTATCTCCAGCCTGTTTGATAAAATACATGGTGTCAGATGAAGATGGATGAAATTCAATTTCTAAAAAATTTCCCATCATTACATTAGTAAAATTATTTCCGCCATCTACAGATTTAAATAATCCTTGATCTGATGCTATGTAAAGTATTAGCTGATTACTAGGATTTAACTTAATATCTTTTATATTCTGAGATAGATTTATAAATAAAGAGTCGCCAATTTTAGACCAACTAGAACCACTATTAAAAGATTTGTATACACCTCCATTTCCGCTTATGTAGATTATATCTGGATTCATGTGATCTATTTCAATAGCATATACTGAACTTAGAGATAGATCAGATGTGATTAGATTCCAATTATTTCCTTTATCTGTGGTCTTCCAAGCCCCTGCTGTTGCTGTGCCAGCATATAAAACATTAGCGTCACTAACAGATTGCTCTACAGTATAAACATGCGAAGCTCCTGGAGCATAACTTCGACTTTCAGCATGTTGATCAAAATCCCATGGACCAACACACTCCCATTGATTTGAGTTTTTTGAATTATTTCTTAATAAATTTTCAGCATCAAAATCTCTACTCAAACTCCGTATCCATCTTTTATAATACTGAGTGTGCTTATTTTTAGTTAGCTTATTTTCTTTATAATAAATTCTATATGCATTAATTACTTCACCTTCATTAGGGTTTTCTGAGTACATTAATTTAGCCCAATATGGCAAATCTTCTGATTGCGAATTGTATTTCATTTCTGTTTGAGCCGCACATAAACAATATTGAAGGATTAATACAAGTAATAATTTTATCTTCATTTTTATTATTAATGAAAAAGGTAGCAAAATAGCTCCCTTTAGAATTAAATTAAAATCACTATATATTGAAAGCAGATTTTACTTCTTCTTGACAATCTAATTTCTCCCATGTAAAGGTTTCAACTTCTTGCTCTTTCCACTCTCCATTAACCCAAAACTTAACTACCTTACTTTCTGAATTTCTGCCCATATGACCATAAGCAGCAGTTTCAGAATAGATCGGATTCTTTAATTTTAATCTATCTATGATAGAAGCAGGTTTCAAATCAAAGCAAGACATGTTTTTGATTATAGACGCTATTTCTCCATCTGTCTTTTGAATTTTTGAAGTTCCATATGTATCAATAAAAATCCCCATTGGCTCAGCTACTCCAATTGCATAAGAAACTTGTACAAGAATTCTGTCACAAACCCCTGCCGCTACCAAATTCTTTGCTATATGTCGCGTTGCATAAGCAGCTGATCGATCTACTTTTGATGGATCTTTTCCAGAGAAAGCCCCTCCACCGTGAGCACCTTTACCCCCATAAGTATCAACAATAATTTTTCTACCTGTTAATCCGGTATCTCCATGCGGTCCACCAATAACAAATTTCCCAGTTGGATTTACATGATATCTCTCTGAGCCAAATAAACTACTGTTTTTACTAGAAATCTGACTTTTAATTCTAGGTATTAAAATTTCCTTTACATCTTTTTCGATTTGTTTTTGCATAACTTTTTCACTGTTAAATTCATCGTGCTGAGTTGACACGACAATATCAGTAATGCTTTTAGGGGTTCCATCGTCAAAATATTCTAGTGTAACTTGAGATTTTGAATCTGGACGCAAATACGTCATTTCCTTACCTTCCTTTCTTATAGCTGCAAGCTCAATCAAAATTTTATGTGAGATATCTAATGCTAATGGCATCATGTTTTCAGTTTCATTTGTTGCATAACCAAACATCATACCCTGATCTCCAGCTCCTTGTTCTTGATGCAGACCCTCACCCTTAGTAACACCTTGCCTTATATCTGAAGACTGTTCGTGAATTGCAGAAATAACACCACAACTATCAGCATCAAATTGATATTCTGATTTTGTATATCCAATTTTTTTAATCACATCACGAGCTACTTTTTGAACATCTACATAGGCTGTTGTTTTCACTTCCCCACTAAGAACTGTTAAACCAGTAGTTACTAGAGTTTCGCAAGCAACTTTTGAGTTTTCATCTTGTGCTAAAAAGTTATCTAATAGGGCATCTGATATTTGGTCTGCAACTTTATCTGGATGTCCTTCTGAAACAGATTCTGAGGTAAAATAATAAGGCATAGATCTAAATTTTCTTTTATTAACAATTATATTAAAATTAAAGGATTTGACGATTATTGCTAAAGAGAACACTTTTTTAGCATTTTTTTCTGTGGTTGCAATAAGTCAAATCTTTCCACTTACTATCGCAAATGTATAAAAATTAATAAACATTTAGATTTGGTAAATCAAGAAAAATGCTGTTAATTTGCATAGACTTATCAAGAAAGACGGAGGGATGGGCCCTATGATGTCTTGGCAACCGGTAAAAAATTACAAGGTGCTAAATCCCACTCCAAAATATGGAGGAAGATGAGCGAGACCTATAAAACTTTCTCGAATCTTTTTTGATAAGTCTTAATTAGAATATATCTATGAGTGATGAAATAAAAGAAATATTGAATCAGAGAATCCTAGTTCTAGATGGAGCAATGGGGACTATGATTCAAAGATATAAACTTAATGAAGCAGATTTTAGAGGAGAAAAATTCAAAAATCACCCTTCTAATTTAAAGGGAAATAATGATTTACTTTCTATTACTAGACCAGATATCATTAAAGCAATTCATAAAGAATATTTGGTTGCAGGAGCTGATATCATAGAAACCAATACTTTTAGCAGTACATCAATTGCACAGGCTGATTATAAATTGGAAACAGAAGTTTATCAGTTAAATTTTAAGTCAGCTAAAATTGCAAAAGAGGTAGCTTTAGCCTTTTCAACTAGTGATAAGCCAAGATTTGTAGCTGGTTCAATCGGACCCACTAATCGCACAGCATCTATTTCTCCAGATGTAGAGAACCCTGCTTTTAGACACATTACTTTTGATCAGTTAAAAATGTCTTATATTGAGCAGGTAAATGGACTTATTGAAGGTGGAGTAGATTTATTGTTGGTAGAAACCGTATTTGACACCCTCAATTGCAAAGCTGCATTATTTGCTATAGAAGATGTGTTTGAAGTAAAAGGAATAAGAGTTCCTATCATGGTCTCAGGTACGATTACAGATGAAAGCGGAAGGACATTGTCAGGACAAACGGCTGAAGCTTTCTTAAATTCTATTTCTCATATTCCTCTTTTATGTGTTGGATTTAATTGTGCTTTAGGTACAAAATCAATGCGACCTTATGTCAGAGATTTGTCAAGAAAAGCACCATTTTTTGTGAGTGCATTTCCTAATGCAGGTTTACCAAATGAAATGGGGAAATATGATGAAAGTCCAGAAGCAATGGGAGCTCAATTGGAAGATTTTATGCAAAACTCTTTAGTTAATATTGTAGGAGGTTGTTGTGGTACAACTCCAGATCACATTGCAGAGTTTGTTAGAATTGCAAATAAGTATATTCCTAGGAAAATTCCAGATTTAAAAAAAGCAATGCGCTTGAGTGGACTTGAGGCAGTTACAATTTCACAAGAAAGTAATTTTGCAAATATTGGTGAGCGAACCAATGTGATGGGCTCATTAAAATTCAAACGATTAATCAAGGAAGATAAGTTAGAAGAAGCACTACAGGTGGCGCTTCATCAAGTTGAAGGTGGAGCGCAAGCTATTGACATTAATATGGATGATGGTATGTTGGAAGGAAAAAAGTGTATGGTGTATTTTTTAAATTTAATCGCCTCTGAACCGGAGATTTCCAAAGTACCAATAATGATAGACTCTTCTAAGTGGACTATTATTGAGGCAGGATTAAAATGTATCCAAGGGAAAGGGATTGTTAACTCCATTTCATTAAAAGAAGGAGAAGAGGTTTTTAAGCAGCAGGCTAGAACCATACTAAAATATGGAGCCGCTGTTGTGGTGATGGCTTTTGATGAAAATGGTCAAGCAGCTGTATATAAAGATAAAATTAGAATTTGTGAAAGAGCTTATCGTATTTTAGTAAATGAGGTCGAGTTTCCTGCTGAAGATATTATTTTTGATCCAAATATATTAACGGTTGCCACTGGAATTAAAGAGCATAATAATTATGCAGTTGATTTTTTTAAGGCTACAAAATGGATAAAAGAAAATCTACCACATGCTAAAGTAAGCGGTGGCGTAAGTAATGTCTCTTTCTCATTCAGAGGAAATAATATTGTACGAGAGGCAATGCATTCAGCCTTTTTGTTTCATGCAATTAATAATGGCATGGATATGGGAATTGTAAATGCAGGAATGATTGAGGTGTATCAAGATATTCCAAAAAACTTACTTAAAGCAGTTGAAGATGTATTGCTAAATATAGATGATGGAGCTACTGAACGCTTGATAAATTTAGCAGAAAATATAAAAGGGAAAGGAAAACAAAGAGTAGAAGATTTATCTTGGCGTGAACAATCAGTAGAAAGTAGATTATCACATGCTTTGGTCAAAGGAATAGTTGCTTTTATAGAGGAAGATGTCGAGGAAGCACGTTTAAAATCAGCACGACCTTTAGATGTAATTGAAGGTCCGCTTATGGATGGAATGGGAGTTGTAGGAGAGCTTTTTGGAGCAGGAAAAATGTTTTTGCCTCAAGTTGTAAAAAGTGCAAGAGTAATGAAAAAGGCAGTAGCTGCACTTACTCCTTTTATTGAGCAAGAAACAACAGAAGGTAGAAAAGAAGGAAAAATACTTCTAGCTACTGTAAAAGGGGATGTTCATGATATAGGAAAGAATATTGTTGGAGTGGTTTTAGGATGTAATAATTATGAAATTATTGATTTAGGAGTAATGGTTTCTGCTAATAGAATTTTAGAAGCAGCCAAAAAAAACAAAGTAGATGTGATTGGATTAAGCGGACTCATTACACCCTCATTAGACGAAATGATAGATGTGGCAAAGGAGATGCAAAGGAATGATTTTAACGTTCCACTTATGATTGGCGGGGCTACAACTTCTAAGATTCATACGGCTGTAAAAATTAATGAACATTATAATAATACGGTTGTGCATGTATTGGATGCATCCAAATCAGTAGGAGTGGTAAGTAAGTTAATAGGAAAAGAATATGTAAATTTTAAATCAGATATTGCTAACGAGTATGAAAAAATTAAGGAAAATTATTTAAACCGAAAATCAGAAAAGGAATATGTAAGCATAGATAATGCAAGAGACAATAATATTCTAATAGATTGGGAAAAAGAAAATATCCCTTCTCCTAATCAGTTGGGGGTTCAAGTTTTTGAAAGTATCGACATAGCAGTTATTCGAAATTATATTGATTGGACTCCTTTCTTTTTTACCTGGGAAATGCGTAAAAAATATCCTGCAATTCTAAAGGATGAGATATTTGGCGAGCAGGCAAGAAAGTTATTGAATGATGCCAATAAAATGTTGGATGATATTATTGAAAAAAATTGGCTGAAAGTCAAAGCAGTTATAGGCTTATGGAAAGCAAATTCTGATGGGGATGATGTGCATTTATTTAAAAATAAAAAACTAATTGCTACTTACAATTTCTTACGTCAGCAAGGAAAAAAGGTAAAAGCCAACAGATGTCTTGCTGACTTTGTAGCCCCACTTGATTCAAAGAAGCAAGACTATATAGGTTCTTTTGTTTGTACAGCAGGACTAGGTATTGAAAAGCAATTGGCTATTTTTAATAATAACCATGATGATTATAGTAGTATTATGCTTAAAGTGATTGCAGATAGATTAGCAGAAGCTCTAACCGAATATATGCATGAAAAAGTTAGAAAAGAAATCTGGGGATATGCTGCTGATGAGGCATTTAAAAATGAAGATTTAATTAAAGAGAAGTATCAAGGAGTTCGTCCTGCTCCAGGCTACACAGCTTGTCCTGATCATACTGAAAAATTAAAGATATTTGAATTATTGGATGCCGAAGAAAACATAGGAGTAAGCTTAACTGAAAGCATGGCCATGAGACCAAATGCAACAGTAAGTGGTTATTATTTTGCACATCCTGAGACTAAGTATTTTAGTGTAGGAAAAGTGCAAGATGACCAAATAGAAGATTACGCAAAACGAAAAAAAATGAGTGTAGGACAAGTTAAGAAATGGCTCCGTTCCAACATATAAAACAAAATTATGAAAGTAACAAAGCATATTAAAAACGCAAAAAAAACATTATTTTCTTTTGAGATTTTACCTCCCTTAAAAGGAACTAGTATACAATCTATTTACGATTCCTTAGATCCTTTAATGGAATTCAATCCTCCATTTATTGATGTAACGTATCATCGAGAAGAGTACGTCTATAAAAAAAGAAAGGATGGATTGTTAGAAAGAAGGTCTGTTAGAAAAAGACCGGGAACAGTTGGTATTTGCGCCGCCATCATGAACAAGTACAATGTGGATACAATACCTCATATTATATGCGGAGGATTTAATCAGGAAGAAACAGAAAATGCTTTAATTGATTTAGATTTTTTAGGGATAGATAATGTTTTGGTGTTAAGAGGAGATCCAATAAAAAATGAGACCTACTTTACACCTGAAGAAGGAGGTCATAGTTATGCTTCTGATCTCTTGCAACAAGTAGATGATATGAATAAAGGAATTTATTTAGATGAGGAGTTAAAAAATTCTTCTCCTACCAATTTTTGTATTGGTGTAGCTGGTTATCCTGAAAAACATTTTGAAGCACCCAATATAAGTTCAGATATTCATTTTTTAAAAAAGAAAGTTGAGGCAGGGGCAGACTATATTGTCACTCAGATGTTTTTTGACAATTCTAAGTACTTTAATTTTGTTAAGATGTGCAGAGAAAATGATATAAATATTCCGATTATACCTGGAATCAAACCAATTGTAACAAAAAAGCATCTTACTGTTTTACCTCATAGATTTTTTCTAAATCTTCCAGAAGAATTGGTTCGTAAAATCATAAAGTGCAATGATAATAGTCAAGTTAAGGAAGTTGGTATTAGATGGGCTATTAAACAATGTAAAGAGTTAATTGATTTCGGAGTACCTTGCTTACATTTTTATACTATGGGTAATTCTGAAAACATCCGAAGGATTGTAAGTGCGCTTGCATAATAATCCTTATCATTTATTTTTCTTCAATTTTTGTAGTTAATTTATTAAAATATGACTCTAAATCTATAGATTCTTGTTTTAAATCAGAAACTAATCTGTCTGCGACTATACACCCGTTATTTATAAATAAAATTCGATCACATAGCTTTTCTACTTCTTGCATTATATGTGTCGATATTAATACTGTTTTGTTTTTGCCATTTTTTCGTATAAGTTCCCTTATGTCTTTTAGTTGATTTGGATCTAATCCAGTTGTAGGCTCATCAAGAATAAGAACTTCAGGGTTATGTATAAGTGCTCCAGCTAATCCAATCCTTTGCCTATATCCTTTTGAAAGAGATGAAATTTTTTTATTTTTTTCAAATTCCAATCCGGTTTCTTTCATGATTTCTTCAACTTTAATTTTTTGATTTTTTATATTATACATTTTAGCTAAAAACAGAAGATATTCTTTAGGGTACATATTAAGATACAATGGATTATTTTCAGGTAAATAGCCTATTTTTCTTTTTATATTTATAGAATTGTTAGATTTTTTAAATCCACAAACTTGAACCTCACCTTTACTCTCATTAACATAACAAGTAATAATTTTCATTATAGTAGACTTACCTGCTCCATTAGGACCAAGCATTGCAACAATTTCACCTTTTTTTAATTCAAATGAAATATTAGGTATAATTATTTCATTACCATAATATTTTGTTAGATTTTTAATTTTGATAGACATAAAGCATTCTTAAATTCAAGGTATTTTCTAGAAGTCAAATATAAAGATTACTAATTGTATATTTGTTGTATGAAAGGTATTATTGTAAAGGTAACCGGGAAATTATATAATGTTCAGGATTTGAATATGAGAATAATTACCTGTCAACTTAGAGGAAAATTTCGACAAAAAAATATTAAAAGCACTAACCCTATAGTGGTTGGTGACATCGTAAGCATGGTTCAGGAAAATGGAACCTGGGTTATCAACCAGCTTTACAAAAGAAAAAATTTTATTGTACGCAAATCTGTCAAATTGTCAAGACAAACCCATATACTTGCTGCAAATATAGATCAAGCTGTATTTATTTTCACGTTAAAAGAACCCGTTACATCACTTGCATTTATGGATCGCTTCTTAGCTGCTTGCGAATCATGTAGCATTCCTGTTTTAATACTACTCAACAAATCTGATATATATGATGAAGCAACTAAAAGAAAGCAAAAAGAAATAGAGACATTATATACTGAAATTGGATACACATGTCTCAAGACATCTTTTTTATCCCATAATTCTTTAGACATCATACATCATTTAAAAGGAAAAACAAATGTAGTTGCAGGACATTCAGGTACTGGAAAATCAACCTTAATAAATTCCTTACAGTCTCATCTACAGATACCAACTAATTCGATTTCTAGTTCTCATAAGCAAGGTAGGCATACTACAACATTTTCAGAATACTATAATTTAGATTTTGGAGGAGCCATTATTGATACTCCTGGAATCAAAGGATTTGGTTTAGTTGATATAAAAGAAGGAGATTTGGATTCATGTTTTAAAGAGATTTTTGAGTTAAAAAATAGATGTAAGTTTCATAATTGCTTACATATGAATGAGCCAGAATGCGAAATAAAAGAAGCTGTTTTAGACAAAAGAATCTCTCAAACCAGATATTCGAACTACTTATCTATGCTAAATGATGATACGTTATATAGATTATGAAGGCTGTGATTCAAAGAGTAAAGAGAGCCAATGTTACAGTCGGAGATACCGTAAAAGGGAGGATTGGAAGAGGCTTGCTTATTTTTCTTGGAGTTGCGGAAGATGATAATTTGACAGATGTAGAATGGTTAGCTAATAAAATTTCGAAGATTAGAATATTTTCAGATAATAAAAATAATATGAATGAATCAATTAAACAGATCAATGGAGAGATTCTTGTAATCAGCCAATTTACCTTGCATGCAAAAACAAAAAAAGGAAATCGACCTTCTTTTATCGAAGCTGCTAATTCAGATTTAGCATTAGAACTATATACTAGATTTATTAATCTACTTGGTCAATTATTAGAAATAAATATACAATCTGGAGAATTTGGATCAAAAATGAATGTTATGCTTGAAAACGATGGCCCTGTAACAATAATCATTGATACAAAAAATAAGCAATAATTTAAATTAAGTTATTGTGATTTTATTCAGACTTGCTTGGCTCTCCAAAGTGATGAACGATATCTATTTTTTTATTTAGAGACATATTTCCTGGATTAATACCCAGTTCTCCTTGGGGAATTATTTGATTTAACTTTGAGTAATAGTCTAGCCATGTATCCATATATTCGTTTCCTGAAGAATCTAGAAACGTCATCGGTTTAAGGCTAAAAATATTATTTTTTTCAAACGCTCTATAAATTAATTCAGAACAATAAAATGAACTATCATTCATAGAGAAAATTTGATCATAAGGCTTTCCTATTTGTTTCTGAATAAAAGAAATCGCCTCTTCTATTGACTCGCGGTACTCATTTTTTAACCTACCTACAATTACTTTCGGATTTCCAAATTTATCGTATGACCGATTTAGAAATTCATTTAAAGTAACAATCTTTACATTGCCAGGAAGAGCTTCTGCAACTTTTATATAATTATACGAATCAGTATCATTGAGATTCTCCACATCAATCACTATACCAATATGAGAAAAGTTAAAGTTATCATATCCTGGAGTTACAGATTCAATGGCATCGCAGAGAGGAGAGTCATCTAAATCCTGAAAGAGAAAGTCTCCTTTTTTTAAGCTTAACACATCTTCTAATTTTTTATTGTTGTTTTGTTTTGAGATAATGGACTGGCAACTTGAAATAGATAGCCAAAAAAACAAAAAAACTAATAGAAATATTTTTCTAAATATAAAAATTAAACTCAATCTGCTAATACAATAATCTTATTACTTTTCATTTCAACAACACCACTATTTATTGCAAATTCTTCTTTTTTGTTTGAAGAATCTACAATTCGTATCTTTCCTGATTGAAGTGATGCAACAATAGGGGCGTGGTTATTTAATATTGCAAACTCACCCGAAACACCAGGAAGAGTTACAGAGCTCACCTCTCCTTCAAAAAGATTTTTTTCTGGTGTAATGATTTCTAACAACATTTTATAATATATTATTTCTTAGCTTCTGCTAACATTTTTTCCCCTTTCTCAATAGCCTCTTCTATTGTTCCGACCAAGTTAAAGGCAGCCTCTGGATATTGATCAACTTCACCATTCATAATCATATTAAAACCTTTAATGGTATCTTGAATGTCAACAAGAACACCTTTTAGTCCAGTAAATTGCTCGGCAACATGAAAAGGTTGAGATAAAAATCTTTGAACCCTTCTTGCTCGATGAACAGCTAATTTGTCTTCTTCAGATAATTCATCCATACCTAAAATCGCAATTATATCTTGCAATTCCTTGTATCTCTGAAGTAGCTCTTTTACATCTTGAGCACATTTATAATGCTCTTCTCCGACAACATCTGGAGTAAGAATCCTAGAAGTTGAATCAAGAGGATCTACAGCTGGGTATATACCTAGCTCTGCAATTTTCCTAGAAAGAACAGTTGTTGCATCTAAATGAGCAAAAGTTGTTGCTGGCGCAGGATCTGTTAAGTCATCAGCCGGAACATATACAGCTTGAACTGAAGTTATCGAACCGTTTTTAGTTGATGTTATTCTTTCTTGCATAGCCCCCATTTCTGTTGCTAAAGTGGGTTGATAACCTACTGCTGATGGCATACGTCCAAGTAAAGCTGATACTTCTGAACCTGCCTGAGTAAATCGGAATATATTATCAATAAAAAATAAAACATCTTTACCTTTTCCATCCCCTTCACCATCTCTAAAGTATTCTGCAATCGCAAGTCCAGATAAAGCTACACGAGCTCTTGCTCCTGGTGGCTCGTTCATTTGACCAAATACAAAAGTTGCTTTCGATTCACTTAATCTTTCTCTATCAACTTTTGATAAATCCCATCCCCCTTCTTCCATTGATTTATTGAATTCATCACCATAATTGATAATTTTTGACTCTAACATTTCTCTTAATAAATCATTACCTTCACGAGTTCTCTCTCCAACTCCTGCAAATACAGACAGACCTCCATGCCCTTTTGCAATATTGTTGATTAATTCTTGAATAAGAACAGTTTTTCCTACACCTGCACCTCCAAATAATCCAATTTTACCACCCTTTGCATACGGCTCAATCAAATCTACAACTTTGATGCCAGTAAATAAAACTTCTGAAGTTGTAGATAGATCTTCAAATCTTGGAGCTTCCCTATGTATTGGCAATCCATTTGATTTTTCTAAATTTTCCATGCCGTCAATAGCATCTCCAATTACATTAAACACTCTACCTTTAATATTCTCTCCTATAGGCATTTTAATAGGAGATCCAGTTGCAATAACGTCAACTCCTCTACTTATACCATCTGTACTTTCCATTGAAATGGTTCTCACCGTATCCTCACCAATATGTTGTTGGCATTCTAAAATTAACTTTTCCCCATTTTCCTTTACGATTTCTAGAGAATCATATATATTAGGTAATTCCATTTCTGAATTTTCAAATGAAACGTCTACTACAGGACCAATAATTTGAGCTACTTTTCCGATATTTTTTGTCATCAGTTTATATTTTTTAACAAATTTAAAATTGAATGCAAACTTACTATTTTTAATTTGTATTACTAACAGTTAGATTCGAATAAATTTATTATTAATTTTGAACACTTTTTCAACATTTTGATAAGTAAGTAAAAAAAGTGAAAGTATATAAATCTATAGAGAAATTCTCTTCCAGTTTAAGATCCATAGTAACAATCGGAACGTTTGATGGTATACATATTGGCCATAGATACATATTAAAAAACTTAATGGAGATAAGTAAAAAAAATAACGAGGAGAGTATTGTAATTACCTTTAATCCACATCCCAGATATGTTCTTCAAAAAGAGAATCAAGAGCTTAAATTAATAAATACAACTAAAGAGAAAGAGCAATTATTAGAAGAAATAGGAATAGAGCATTTTATCGTACATCCTTTCACGAAGAAATTTTCTAGAACAAAGTCAGAGAATTTCATTAGAGATTTTCTTGTAAATAAACTAAAAGTCTCTCATTTAATACTTGGACATGATCATCATTTTGGAAGAAATAGGGAAGGTTCTTTCGATGATCTTAAAAGACTATCAGATCTATATGATTTTAGAATAACTCAAATATCAGCAAAAAAAGTTGACTCTACCATTGTGAGTTCAACTAAAATTAGAAATAAGATAAAATCTGGAGATATAAAAATAGTAAACAAATATCTTGGATACTCATTCTTTTTTTCTGGTTTAGTTATAAAAGGACTGAGTATAGGTAAAAAAATAGACTTTCCAACAGCAAATTTATTTTTAGAAGATGATAAGAAAATCATTCCTAAGGATGGAGTTTATGCTGTAAAAGTAAAATATCTAGATGTTAATTATATTGGAATGATGAATATTGGGTTTAAACCTACGTTGATGCAAAAAAATCGTAGTATCGAGGTTAATATATTTGATTTTGATTTAGATATTTATGGAAAATATATTACTGTTAATGTAATTTCTAAAATTAGAGATGAGAGAAAGTTTAAGAATTTAGATGAGTTAAAAAAACAACTTATCAAAGATAAGCGAAAAGTAAAAACTGTAATTAACAAGATCAGTTCTAATTATCTATAATTTTAAGATTACAAAATTTAAGAAGAAGGTGTTTTTGTCCAACTTTCTCAAATTGCACAATTGCCTTTTTGCTAGAACCTGACCCTTCTACTCTAATTATGAACCCTTTTCCAAAATGACTATGTTGTACTTTTGATCCAGAATTATAGCTCTCAAGTTTTTTTGTTTGATTATTATTAGGTTTTGTTGAATGTGTAGAAGGATTCTGATTAGAATGAGATTTTTTTATATATCTATAAACAGAGTTGTAGGGTTGCTTCTTATGCATATCAATTGGCTCTTGTTTCTCTAGGCAATTTTTATCTAATTCTGCTAAGAATCTACTAGGCTCGCATTGTATATATTGACCCCAACGAAATCGATTGACAGCGTAAGATAGAAATAATCTATTTTCAGCCCTTGTTATTGCTACATAAAAGAGTCTTCTCTCTTCTTCAAGATCACTGGAACTCTCAATACTCATCATAGAAGGAAAAAGATTTTCTTCCATACCTATCACAAATACATATGGAAATTCTAATCCTTTTGAAGCATGTATTGTCATTAGTGTAACCTTATTGTAATCGATATCCTTTTCATTATCTTGATCTGTCATTAGCGCTATTTCATGCATAAAATCTTTTAGTTTTTTTTCCTCAGTATTGTTTTCGCAAAAATATTTTATACCATTGATTAGCTCTTGTATATTTTCAAATCTATTAACCCCTTCCGGTGTTTTATCCTGCTTTAATTGATGGTAAATTCCAGAATTTTTAACTATCTCTTCTGCTAAATTATAAGCTGACTTTATGTTTGATTGATTTGTAAAATAATCAATCATTTGTTTAAATTCTTTTAGTTTATTTCTGGTTCTTGAATGTATATTCAATTCTTCATTCTCTATGTTGCTTATAATTTCCCACATAGAAACCTCTTTTTTAACTGCTTGGATTGATATTTTTTGTAAGGTTGTACTTCCAATCCCTCTAGCAGGATAGTTTATAACTCTTCTAAGAGCCTCTTCGTCAGATTGATTTATAGAAAGGCGAAAATAAGACAATACGTCTTTAACTTCCCTTCTTTGATAAAAAGATAGCCCTCCATAGATTTTGTAGGGAATACCTGTTCTCCTAAAAGCATCTTCAATTGACCTTGATTGTGCATTTGTTCTGTAAAGAATAGCAAAATCTTTATAATTTGATTTCTTCGATTTCAATATACTTAGCACTGTATTTGCTATTAATCTTGATTCATGATTATCCGATTGCGCCTTACAGACCACAATTAAATTCCCTTTATTATTTCTTGTCCATACTGTTTTGTCAAATTGCTTTTTATTATTTTTTATCAAGCTATTTGCTGCGTCAACAATATTGCCGCTAGATCGGTAATTTTGTTCCAATTTATATTCAACATAATCAGGATAATCTGTTTTAAAATCAAGTATATTTTGAATATTTGCTCCTCTAAATGAATATATACTTTGCGCATCATCTCCAACAACACATATATTTTCATTTAAAGCAGCTAATTTTTTGATTATTAAATATTGAATATGATTCGTGTCTTGATATTCATCTATTAGGATATATGTAAATTTGTTTTGGTATTTGTGTAGTGATTCAGGATGTTCATTAAGTAATTTATAGGTATTTAATAGTAAGTCATCAAAATCCATTGCAGAAGATTGTTTGCATCTCTGTGCATAAGTTGTATATACATTAGAAAACTCATTTCTTTTTGCAATATTGTCAGCTTCTATTAACTCAATATGATTTAGGTAGTCATCAGGAGTTATAAAATTATTTTTTAATGATGAAATCCTGTTTTTAAGAACAGATGTTTTATAAATATCTTTATCAAGACCTTTCTCTTTTACGATATTTTTGATTAGATTTTTTGAATCCTCTGTATCGTATATTGTGAAATCAGAAGGATAATTTAGTTTCTCAGATTCAATCCTTAAAATTCTTGCAAAAACAGAATGAAACGTTCCCATCCAAAGATTATAGGAATTGTTTTCTCCTGATAAATTTTCAATTCTTTTTCTCATTTCTTTCGCTGCTTTATTTGTAAATGTAAGCGCGAGAATATTAAATGGGCTAATACCTTTACTTATAAGATAAGCTATCCTATAAGTTAATACACGAGTTTTTCCTGATCCTGGACCAGCAATAACCATGCAAGGGCCATCAAAATGTTGAGCTGCTTTTTTTTGTTCAGCGTTTAAATCTTTTAGAAAATCTCCCATTTAAATTAAATTTCAAAAATACAATATTAATGTTCATCAAAGATAGGCTGTTAAAAAGTTTTCGTACATTTGTGTTCCTTATATTTTCAGGTTATTTTATGACTCAAAATATATGGTTAGGAAAGTACAAAAGACAAAACATATTACAAATGAATAGAATATCTTTTTTGATTCTAAGAGTATCATTATTCTTATGTTTTGTATTTCTGAGTAAGATTGTATTTAGTTTTGGAGGAGGTTCAGCAGGAGGGTATACTGGATCCCAAAATGATGTATTTGATTGCACTCAGTGTCATAGTGGGGTAATAAATTCAGGCTCTGCTTTAGCAAATATAAGCTCTAATATTCCTACAACTGGATATATTGCAGGACAAATATATACTATAGATGCTACTGTCACTTTAAATTCAATTAATAAGTTTGGATTTGAAATTACATCTGAAGATGCACTTTCAAATAAAGTGGGATCTATGATTACAACTAACCCTGCAGAAACACAGTTAACAAATAATTCAACAGCAATCACACATACAAATTCTGGAAATTTAGGGGTAAACACAAAAACATGGTCATTTAACTGGATAGCTCCTGCTGCAGGAACAGGAACTATAAATTTTTACGGCTCATTTATAGCCGCAAATAATAACGGTAATAATTCAGGAGACGAGACAGTTGCAGTAGTATTAAGTATTCCAGAATCTACAATAAATCCCTGCTCACTTTCTTTATCAAATATCGTAAATGTACAATGTAATTCTGCAGCAACCGGATCAGTTCAAGCACAAGGATTTGGAGGAGCAATTTCATATCATTATACTTTATATGTTTTTAATAATTTAATTAATAACTGGCAGACCTTAGGGCAATCACCATTAAATGGATATACTCCAAACCAAGTTTCTTTCCCAGTTTTGACAGCAGATTCTTTTCGTATAATACTGGATGATAGTTTAGGTTGTATGGATACTGCATTTTTTGTCATAACTGAACCTCCACCTATTTCTGTAAATGCGACTGTGAACAATTCAAGCACTCCATTTTCAAATAATGGGAGTATCATAGTAAATGTAAACGGAGGATCTCCGCAGTATACGTATTTATGGAATGGGCCATCTGGATTTGTTTCAAGTTCTTTGAGTGTTAATAATTTAATTCCAGGCACATATTTCTTAACTATAACAGATGCAAATGGCTGTGTTAAAAATGAAACTTACATAGTTGGAATTGATCAACCTTGTTCAACAGGAATTACTAACATTAACCCTGTTTTATGTAATAGCGATAGTACAGGATCCATACTTATTACTGAAGTTTACGGAACACCTGATTTTCTTTACGTGTTAGAGAGGCAAGATATTTCTGGAAATTGGATTTTTAATTCTAGCGTAATAAGCTCTGATACATTTATTGTTTTCACTAATCTAAGTGCAGGAATATATCGATATACGGTTAACGATAGTACGGGATGTAGTGAAACATCATTAGATTTACAAATTACTGAGCCAAATACAATCAGTATTAATTCTAGTATAAATCAAGAAACTATTGCTGGTGCTTGTGATGGGTCAATAAGTCTTGTTTCAAATGGAGGAGTTGGTCCATTTACATATGTCTGGAATAATGGCATGTTGGGTCCTATAATTGATTCTTTATGTTCTGGATGGTACTGCGCGCAAGTTACTGATGCAAATGGATGTGTGTCAAATTGGTGTGACAGTGTAATTGTTCAAGCCCCATGTCTTTCTACTTTAGTTGTTGATATTGATTCTAGCTTAGAAACATGTAATGGAAATGACGCGTCAATAACTATTACAGTTAGCGGAGGGACAGCACCCTATTTTTATTCTCTTGACGGAGGAAATTCATACTCAAATATTCAATTCACAGACACTATTTTAATAGACTCAATTTCTAGTGGAATCTATGAAATCAGTGTTATTGATTCTTTAAATTGTTTTGTGAATTATGGAAATGTATTCCTTGGAACCATTCCCAATCCAGTAATTGACTCAGTCACAACAATAAACGAAAGTTGTTGCGGATCCGATGGTCAAATTTTTATTAATACAACTTTTGTAGCTCCTCTTAATGGTTTTTCTTTAGATACAATGCAGTCATTTCAAGATTCATCAATCTTTTACAATCTAAACACAGGAGCTTATCTGATTTATGTACAAGATGAGAACGGTTGTTATGACAGTCTAGAGACCTATATTTTTGCTGATTCTATCCCAAATATTAACATGACCATAGAAGCAACTAATATTGTTTGTAATGGAGATACTAATGGAACGCTTAAAGTTTACTATCCCGATTCTTGTTATGAGTATTCGCTTTGGAGATACACCCTTTTTACACCACAAATTCCAATAGACACTGGAACATACTTTAATAATTTGATTTCTGGTTATTACGGAATTATTGCTACTTCAAACTCAGGCTATTGTGTCGATTCTTCTTCAGTCCATTATATTGCTGAACCTGATTTAATTATGTTTGACACTCCAATAACTACTGCTTCTTTTTGCGAAAACGAAAATTCTTGCAATGGAACGATTTATCTACCAAATAATCCTACTGGAGGGATAGCTCCTTATAGCTATTATGTTAATGAATTATACACTAATATCCCTCTAGGAGTAATACCAACGGACAGTATCTTTTCTAATTTATGTGAAGGAATTTACGAAGTACAAGTAGCAGACGCAAATGCATGTGTAATGCGTGACACCATAGTTGTTCAAGACTCATCGCTTTATATAGATTCGTTAATAGTGAGTAATATTGATTGTTTTGGATCTGATAATGGCATGATTACCGTTTATACCCATGGTGGTGTAGGAGGGTATACTTATCTCTGGTCAGACTCTTCAACAACACAATCAATTGATAGCCTGTCTCCGGGCAGCTATATTATAACAGTACAGGATAGCGCTTCTTGTTTTGCTATGGATTCTACTATAATCCTTCAGCCAGATACATTGCTATTCAAGATTATTGAAGATGGAAAAAAACCTGAGAGTTGCTATGGAGTTAGTTATAATGGAGAAATTTTCTTAGAAATAACAGGAGGAACACCTCCTTATACACATTCATGGACTTCTTCTGCAGGCTTATTTGGTTCAGGTATTGGAGATACAATCTTTAATTTAACTGCTGATACAATTGCAATTGGGGTTATTGATGTTAATGGCTGTGTAGCATCACCTAGTTGGGGAACAATAAATATAACTATTGTAGAAGCTTTAAATGCTTTGAATATTTTAAATATAGACACTCTAATAGCTAATCCAATACCTATATGTTATGGATCTTCAGACGGAAGTATAAAAGTAAGTCTTTCTTCTGGAGAAGGACCATTTCAATATTCAATTGATAATGGATTGAATTTTTCAAGTGATTCTATATTTACAAACTTATTAGGAGGAACATATTTCGTAATTGCTAAAGATACTTTTGGTTGTCTTGATAGCGCAACTGTTGAGATTCTTACTTATTCTGAAATTAGTATTGAACCAGATAGCGTTAAACACGTTAGTTGTTTTAATGGTAATGATGGGTATATTTCAGTTTTCCCAAATGGTGGAGTAGGAGGTTATTCTTATTTATGGTCACCAACATTACAAACAACTAGTTATATTAGCATGTTAGAAGCAAATACTTATTCAGTCAGTGTTTCAGATTCTGCTGGATGTCTAAAAGTAGATACTATACTTTTAGAAGAGTTAACCGATCCTATTCAATCAATTGAAACGATAATTAATGATGTTAGTTGTTTTAATGGGGTAAATGGAAGTGCTTTGATTGAAGTCAATGGAGGTATGCCATTCATTAATTCCGATTATGCTTATGTTTGGAAAAACTCAAATGGAGACACTGTATCTTTTGCTAAAATTGCTGACAATTTACATGCAGGAGATTATTTGGTTTTTGTAACCGATAGCTTTAATTGCGGACCTTTTATTGATACTGTAATTATAAGTCAGCCAGATAGCTTTTTTGTTCAACTAATCAAAACAGAACATAATTTGTGCTTTAATGATAATGAAGGAAGTTTATTAATTGAGGGTCAAGGAGGAACTTCTCCTTATCTTACATATTTTATATCTGATAACAATTCGAATATTTTTAATCAGACAATAACAGAATTCACCTCTTTGTCATCTGGATCTTATAGTTTATGGATTAAAGATTCAAATGGATGCATCTCAGATACATTAAAAGATATAAAGATTGGTGATCCAGGAAAAATTTCTCTTGAATCAATTCTATATGAACCTAGTTGTCATGGTCATTTGGACGGTCAAATAGAAATAATTTTAAGTGGAGGAAAAAGCCCATATAATTACACATTTATGTCTAATACAGACACTTTAAATCAGGATATAATTCATCAAAATATAACATCAATAGAATTTAATCTTGGTTCTGAATTTTATGAAATTTTTGTTTCAGATTTTAACGATTGTCTTTATGATACCAGTATTTCATTATCACAGCCAGATGAAATTATTTCTGAATTTGTTGTAGATAGATTTTTTGGAGAAAAAACTTTATCTGTCAATTTTACGAATCAAAGTACTGGGTCAAATAGTTTTATTTGGGACTTTGGTGATGGAAATATACTAAGTTCAGATTTTGCACAAGTGCAACATGATTTCATCAGTCAAGGAATGTATGAGGTATCTTTAATTGCAAGTAGTTCGTACTTACCGTCCACTTGTAACGATACTACTGTTGTAAGTATTGATGTTCAGGGATATGATGTGTTTAACGTTTTCACTCCTAATCAAGATCAAATAAATGATTATTTTTCTTTTGAAGATTGGAAATTACAAAGTATGAGCGTTTCAATATTTAATCGGTGGGGTCAAAAAGTATATAGTTGGGATCAACCAAATGGATTTTGGAATGGAAGAGGGTATAATGGTGAATTGCAACCTGAAGGCGTTTACTTTTTTGACCTAGAAGCAGTTGGTGAAAATGGAGCTAAGATACGAGAGAAAGGAAGCATTACTCTACTAAGATAATCATATATTTTTCCATTCTGTTAACCCTATATGTTTTTATATTAATTTATTTTTAAATTAAATTTTCCATCTTGATAATTTTGTTTTTAGTTTAGATATTTAAGTAAAAGTTAACGAATTGATGTTGATTTTATAAACAAATACATTCTCATTTCCTATTTTTAAGGATAGAATTTTTGTAAATTTGTAAAAAAATGAAAAACATGAGAAAGTTTATAATTTTACTTTTTGTTCTATTTTCTTTTACGCATGTAAAGGCTACTCATATTATGGGTGGAGAAATTACTTGGGAATGTATCTCAGACCCTCTTAGTCCTGATTACGGGAAATATATTTTTACTATGAAATTATATAGGGATTGCGATGGAACAACTTTATCTACTTTTGCTCAAACAATATTTGTTCACAATCACCCTTCTATAAATACTATATCTGTTGATTGGGTTTCCAGCACAGATATCTCCCCAGATTGTGATGTAACAAATAGCGGAAATGCTGCCTTGGATTGTGTTAGCAATCCAGTTGGAGCTGTTGAGGAGTATATTTATCAATCACAACCTATCTCTTTACCTGGAAGCCCTCCAATTGGAGCAACCCCAACAACTAATGGTTGGCATTTTACCTGGGATAGCTGTTGTAGAAATGGAGCCATATCTAATTTAACTCTATCTTCAACGACAAATCCATCTGAAGGATTCACTTTAAGAGCATCGATGTATGCTTATCTTGACGCTATGGGTTTACCAACTCCTGCCGAACCATGTTTTGATAATTCTCCACTTTTTAACGAAAGTCCAAAAACGATTATTTGTACTGGCTATCCATTTTCATACACACACAATGCTTCTGATTTAGAAATGGATAGTCTTAGATATAATTGGGATGAACCTTTAGATGACTTAATAGGAGCTTACAACCCACCACTTAATCCTGTTTCAATTCCTTGGTTACCACCTTACTCTGCAAATAGTCCATTACCAGGAAACCCTACGCTTAATCAAGTAACAGGAGAGATATCTTATTTTTCAGCAAATACTGCTGGAAATTTTGTAACTGTTGTTCGTGTAGATGCATATAAATGCGGTCAATTAGTTGCTCAAATATATAGGGAAATACAGGCTGTATTAATTGCATGCCCTCCAATGGGCGGGGGGCTGAGCAACAATCCACCAACTGTAACCCAACCTTTTAGCCCACCAACACCATATTACACCTCTGTCCCAGCAGGATCCTTTATTAGCTTTAATGTATCAGCAACAGATGGAGATATATACTCAAATGGTAGCCTTCAGGATGTAACCCTTGAGATTACAGGAGGTCAACTTGCTTCAGATTACATCACTACTACCGCTTGTGCAAATCCTCCTTGTGCTACATTTACAAATGGAGCTGGCTTAACACCTCCTTTTTCTGGCCCTGGAATTGTTAATGGTGTTTTTGAATGGCAGACTGCTTGCAGTCATGTTGCTACTGCAGCAGGATGTGGAGCGACATCAAATACATATACTTTTGCAATTAAAGCATATGACGACTATTGTCCAGCAAACGCTATCACTATTGCCACTGTTACAGTAGAAGTAACTACTGCAGCTTCTTTACCACCACCAGATTTACAATGTGTATTTCTTGATGGAAATGGTAATGTAACTTTAGACTGGAATCATAATTCTACCGCAACCAATTCTACTGTTTATCATATATATGCTTCTGATAACGTAGGAGGCCCGTATAATTTAATTGCTGATGTCAACTATCCTTTAGATGATTATGTAATTCCCGCATCCTCTGTTCCTTCTGGAGCAAATTACTACTATCTAACCAATGAATCTACTTGTGCGGATGAGTCATTTCCATCCGATACAATAACCCCTATTGAATTCCAAATCACAAACACTAACGTTAGCTGTTGGGATGATTCAGATGGTTATATTTCAATTGAAGTTCTAAGTAACATGCTTTCTCCATTTAGTTATTATATCGATGGAGTTTTAAATCCAAACCCAGCACCTTACGACACTGTTTTTGCTGGTCTTAATCCTGGAACTTATAATATTACCGTTAGTGATAATGGAAGTTGTGAAATTACACAGCCTATTATTATTACTGCACCTGGATTTCCATTACAAGTTCTCGTTTCAGATACTATGAACACTTGTTTTGGTCAAAACTTAGGAGTTGCTACTGCAACAGGAGCAGGAGGAACTCCACCATACTCATATGAGTGGTTTGATCAGAGTTTTGTTAGTTTTAGCACTAATGATTCAGTATCTTCTTTATCATC